>Ga0183096_1000023_pt1:192500-467539 | contig 467539 bp, 478 predicted proteins | sample Biomet5_FD_127791 | JGI IMG/M metagenome (GOLD analysis project Ga0183096, IMG submission 127791) | Microbial communities from bioreactor (seeded with sewage sludge) at LBNL, California, USA - Biofuel metagenome 5 (version 2) (version 3) | ecosystem: Engineered > Bioreactor >...
CAAAACAAGCGGTCCACAAATAAAACCTAAAAGGAATATGAGTGGATGAATGTCAGCGTACTTTCCAGCCACCTTCGGTCTGACATACATATCCATAAGACTCAAAAGGACTCCCAGAGAAAGAACTGCTGCTGCTCTTAAAAAGTTTCCAATTATTATATCATAAAGAGCCAGTGCTATTAGAGTTGGCCAGTGCCCAATAATCGGCATTAACTGGAAGAATCCAGTTAAAGTTCCCAAAAACAGTGGATATGGATATCCCATGATCCAAAATCCTATTCCAGATATCATTCCTGTCAGAGCAGCTGTTACGAAGTGTCCGAAGAATATGCTCTTTAAAACCAGATCTATCTCCTTTAGAAGTGTTTTGAAGTAATGTTTTCTTTCATCTGGTATTATGTAGTTCATATACTCCCATATTCTATCACCATCCCTTGCAAAGTAGAATGTTGATGCGAAGAATATGAATAATTGTAAAAGAAGTGTTGGAATCGACTGCACAAATCCGAGCAAATATTCTGTTACACTCCTTACAACATCACCCATTCCCACATATATAGAATTGACCACAGAATTGATCATCTGGGATGAAGTTGAAGCTGGGAAGTACTGCTGAATCAGGGGATAGTTTTGAAGTGTTGTGCTGTTTAAATTGCTTAAGTTTAGATTTTTTACAAAAACAATCAGAGATGGTGCTGCTGATATAATGGTGTTGATGAATATGAGTAATATTACAATTAGAGGAAATATAACTATTATCATGCCCATGAAAATTGCTATTGATTGAAATTTAGTGTATGGTTCCAATTTGCGTGAGAGTGGGCGTATTGCATAGGCAAATATAGCCCCTAAAATTACCATGCTCAACATTGGAGTAAGTAAAATAGCTGATACAACCATTAATACTATTATAATGAAGATTGCTGATGTTACATTATGTTTAAGTCCGCCTATCATGGTATCTCACTGTTTAACATAGATATTTATCGATTCAAATACTGTGTTTAATTCCAGAAGCATCACGTTTGTATTTTCCAAATTCTGATATCATTTTAAGCTCATCTGACCAGAAAACAGGACCCTCAACACAAACTCTCCATCCCATGTCATCCACACAACACTGGCCGCACAGCCCTATTCCGCATTTCATGTACCTCTCAAGTGAGAACTGGGCAGGAATGTCAAGTTTTTCAACTGTGTCATGGAGTTTTTTCATCATTACCTCGGGTCCACATGCAACTACCATATCATACTTTGTTTCAGAAAGTGCAATATCTGCAAGTTCGGTTCCAAATCCACAGAACCCATGTGATCCATCATCTGTGCAAGTCAATAGTTTGGATCCTGTGTTCTGGATTCTTTCCCCATAAAGTAATTCATTTGCTGTGCCTGCAGCACTCACCACATCAACAGAAAACCCCATTTTAGATGCTTCTTCTGTAAATGCTACTATAGGTGCCATTCCAACACCCCCACCTACTGCCAATATTTTAGGTCCTGCTATATGGAATCCTCTACCATAAGGACCTCTTAATCCTAACATGTCACCCTCTTCAAGATTATGTACCTGATTGGTAAACTCTCCAACTCCCCTTATTGATATTCCAATCTCATTTTTCACTTGATCAATGAGGGAAATTGACATTGGTTTTTCATCGTTGAAATTCCAAACCATCATGAAGTTTCCCGGAACTTCCTCTTTAACTTCCCAGTCAAAAATAAAAGTTTTAACGGTGGGGGACTCTTTTATTACCCTTTTGATTTTTACAGTTTTTGGAACGTGCATAATTATCAGCTTATTATTTTTTTACATAGTTCATTGTTTATGGGCTATTCCAACCATTTCTTCCAGTTTTTTATAGCCCATTTCTTTCATGAAGCCATCAAGACCTTCAACTACCTTCCCAAAAATTTCCATACCCTCATACATAATTGAGGTTCCTATCTGAACACAGTTAGCTCCAGCATATATGAATTCCAAGACATCTTCATAATTCCGTATTCCCCCAACCCCTATTAATGGAATGTCCACAGCATCGAAAACATCATAAACACACCTAACTGCAACTGGCTTAATGGCTGGTCCAGACATCCCACCAAATCTGTTGCTAAGAATTGGTTTACCTGTTTTGATATCTATCCGCATTCCAGGCCCCAAGGAATTTATCAGGGTTAATGCATCTGCACCCGCATCCTCAGCACTTAATGCTACTTCCACTATATCTGTGACGTTAGGGGTTAATTTAACAAATACTGGAATATTCACAGATTCCTTTACTGCACTGACAATGGTTGATGTTAGAAGAGGATCCTGCCCAATTGCTGCACCACAACCACTCATTGCATGAGGACATGAAACATTGAGTTCAACAGCATCCACATCTTCTTGAATTTGCGAGGCTATTTTTGAAAATTCATCGGGATTTGCACCATAAATTGATGCTACAGCAGGCACTGTCCCATCCAATTTTTTCAACTCCTTTTCAAAGTTTTCCACACCGGGGTTGGACAGTCCAATTGCATTTATAACACCACCAGTGACCTCAACGGTTGTGGGGTTTGAATAACCTTTGTTGGAATTTAAACCAAATGATTTTGTAACCACTGCTCCAGCACCACTTTTAGCAGCCCAGTTAAGAGAAGATGCTGTGCTTCCCAATATCCCCGCTGCTAACATCGTGGGATTTTCCATTTTAATACCACAAAATTCTATTTCCACTACTGTCACCCCTTGAACAAAGTTTAAATCTTGAAAATACAAACATTAAATTTATGAAGTGTTATGTAACCTACTCCTTTGCAGGATTCATATGCCTAGATGAAAATTGTGTAGTCTTAGATTATGAACTTTTCCCAAGGGAAAAACTGATTGAAAGGATAGGAAAGATCGATGCTGGAAATCTTAGTATTGAAGAAGAATCATTGCTGAAGAGAATGGTGGATAATTATGATTCAGTGGTAATAGAAACCAGACTCCCTCATTCTAAGTACTCTCATCTGAAGGATAATTTTAAATTTATATTTGAAACACCCCATTTGGGAGGAAATTTTTTTAGATCCAACATGAAAGAAATACTTTTGGCTATTGGATTTCTTGAAGAGGGTTCGGATCTTAGATCCATACTGCAAGAAGTTTCAATTGACCTTACCAACAACAAAATTAGGAAGGCATCCGAATCTGAGGATATGTTTCTTATTCAGGCCATAAATTCTATAGAAGAATTGGATGAAGCCATAGGAAAAATGGTTGAAAGACTGAGGGAATGGTACGCAATACACTTTCCTGAAATGGATGGAATCAAAAACCATGAACGTTACGTAGATTTAGTTTCAGATTTTGGTGACAGGGAGACCATAATTAAATCTGGAGCATTGAAAGAAGATTCTATTAAATTCGTTTCAGAAAGTGTGGGCGCTACTATCTCAGAACCTGATTTGAAGATGGTCATGGAATTTGCATCATCTATTAAATCCATGCAGACCACTAAAAAATCATTGAACACTTACGTTGATGAGAGAATGCTTGAAATTGCCCCTAATCTGAGGGAACTTGCAGGTTCATCTTTAGGTGCGAAATTAATAGCCCATGTGGGAGGGGTCGAGAAACTTTCTAAAATGCCTTCTGGAACTGTTCAAGTACTTGGAGCTGAAAAAGCCCTTTTCAGACATTTAAAAACCGGGGAAAACCCTCCAAAACATGGTCTCATCTTTCAACATCCATCTGTTAGGAGTGCCCGATGGTGGCTTAGAGGAAAAATAGCCCGGGCACTTGCTTTGAAAATATCACTTGCTGTGCGTAAAGATGTTTATTCTGGTGATTACGATCCAGAGTTGGTAAAGGACTATGAAAAAAGGGTAGAAGAAATAACGAAGAACAATCCATTTCCCAAACGATCAAAAAAACCAGACAGATTCGGAGATAATGATTCTAAATCTGGTAAAAAATCGGGTAAAAAGAAGAAAAAGAAACGTGACAAGTATAAAAAGAATATTAAAGATTATTATTGAATTTTAATAAATGATCTTTGAATTGGATGGATCAAACTAAAAGAATATACACCATTACATTGCAGTGGACCTGATTTGATCAGGCCTCGAAGTATATTGGAATACCGGTTCAAAATGAGGTTGATACCATTCCATGACTTCATTATATTGTACGATATTTTGAGTATTGTGGATGTTAGATTGGAGATTGTAATCAGTGAATCAAACTTCAATAAATGTCCAATTTTGAATGAAGTATAGAAATATTTGATGAATTTATAAGAGTTTAGGGAGATTTAAAATGGAAAGTTTGGAAGATTATACTGGTTTATATGTTTTTGAAGATCGTATAGCCACCAAAAACCTTAATATTGGAAGAAAAGTCTATGGAGAAAAGCTGGTTGAACAGGAGGGCGAAGAATTCAGGATATGGGATCAGCGCCGTTCAAAATTGGGCGCTGCCCTAATGAACGGTATGAAAATTTATCCATTTGAAACAGATTCTAAAATTCTTTACTTAGGAGCATCAGCAGGAACTACTCCTTCACATATTTCAGATATATGTCCAGAAGGTATAGTTTGGTGCGTTGAATTCTCTCCAAGGATGATGAGAAAGATGGTTGAAATTTCCAAGGTAAGGCCCAACTTGATTCCACTACTTGAAGATGCAACTAAACCAAAAAATTATGCCCATCTAATGGGGAAAGTTGACATAGTTTATTCTGATGTTGCCCAGCCAAGACAGTCCGAACTTTTTATGGATAATATGAACCTCTATTTAAACTCTGAAGGCATAGGAATAATAATGATAAAAGCCAGGAGCATAGATGTTACAAAAACTCCAAAAAAGATTTTCAAAGAAGAAGAATCGAAATTAAAACAGGGAGGATTTAGAATCCTTGAAAAAATCAAACTTGAACCCTACGAAAAGGATCATCTAGCCATTGTATGTGAATTTGCATTTTAATAAAGAATCTTCCTGAGTTGCAAGATCAAAATTACACTGTTTAAAAAAAATAATTGAAAATATTAAATCATTTGGATGATCTTTTCAACGATCCTTTTTGCAACTACTTTTTTAGATGTTAGTGGAACTGAAGTGGTATCATCATCAACTATGACCACCTGATTTTTTTCTGAACCAAATCCAGATCCTTCAATACCTATATCATTGGCAACAACGAAATTTGCCCCTGATTTTTCAATCTGTTTCCTTGCAGAAATAACCAACTCCTCTTCAGAAACGTTGGATTCTGCTTTAAACCCCACCAATAAAATGTCAGGGTTGACCTCTTTAACCTTGTTTATTATTTTAGGCCCTGGTTTCAGATTTAGTGTGAGATCCTCCTGTGATGAAATTTTTTGAGCCTCATTACCACCTGTCCGATCTACTTTGAAATCTGAAACAGCTGCTGCAGATATGAAAATATCGTAGTCTGGCATGATATCCCTGAGTTTATCCATCATTTCATTGGTAGATGTCACATCTACCCTTTCAAATAAATTAGGTATTGGAACATCTACCCTTCCATTAATCATTGTCACATCAGCACCCTGTATGAAAGCCTCACGTGCAATTTCAAGGCCCATCTTGCCAGAGCTCATGTTAGTAATTCCCCTTACAGAATCTATGGCCTCATAAGTCCCACCAGCACTTACGAGCACTTTTTTACCCCTTAATTTGCCATCAGATGTTTCTCTTAAAGCTTGAAGCACTATATCATGAATATTTGGAAATTTAGCCTTTCCTTCTTCCCTTTTAGGCTCTAAAAATATAATTCCTTCCTGTTTTAATCCCTCAATATTCTGTGAAACAGCCCTGTACATAGACTCATGCATTGATGGAACGAAAACGGTCGGAGTTGAATAGCCAAAGCCAGTTATTAGTAGAGTGCTTATGGGATTGTCCGCTATTTTATATGCAAATTTGCTTATAATATTTGCAGTGGCTGGTGCTACGAGTATGAGATCTGTCTGTGCATACTTTACATGTTCAATATCTCCTGTAAGTTCTGTTATAACCTTTTGTCCCGTGGCAAATTCCATGGCATTGGGATGCAATATACTACAAGCATCTTCACTCATGAAACATTTAACATCAAAATCTTGTCTTTTCAGTTCCCTTGCCAATTTAACACATTCAGTTGATGCAATACTTCCTGTAACACAGAGCACAATTTCCATTATCTCACCTCAGTTTCTATCAACTACCAGCACAGTTTTTTCGCCAGTTAGAAGTTCAATTATTTCATTAAGCACATCTAGTCTTCCTGGAAGTTTTCTTGAATCTTCCTGCATAACCCTAATTTTGTACTTCTCTTCTCCATCCTTACCATAAACAATATTGATTCCCGACACCCTTGCAGGTGCTAAAATATCTTTACTTACTGATTTTAAATCAGAATCCTGACCCACTACTCTTATTTTCTTACCTACAGTTCTGGAAAGTTCTCTCACAATCTTACCATTCTTACCAATTAGTTTGCCAACCTGATCCTTATCTGTGATAATTATAACAATATCTCCAACTACGATGGTTTTTTTGAAACCTATTTTTCCATCACCAAGCTTGAAGAGTACCTTAGCAATGTCCAGGTCAATTTGAGAAATTTCACCACTTTCAAGTTTGTTCTCACAACCCTGACATAAAATTCCACTTTTTAAACAGACATCACATACCGGCAAAACCATTTATATTCCTCCTTTAATTGTTATTTTGATGATCGTAAACAATAATTAATAAATTTCATGAACATGGATCCAGCATAAAAATTAATCGAACCTATTAAAGATTTATCATGATTGAAATTCACCCTTGAACATGGAGTTAAGATGACTAAGAACCTATTTGATTCATTGATATCCTAATTTGTGCCATTGCACATCAACTTAAATGTTGGATGTAACGAAAATAAAAGCAGGAATCTTAGCTCTGTTTGGGCTCTTATTCCATTGAATAAATCTTTGTTATTTCTATTTGATATACTATTGAATTTCATAATATATAATGTTACACTGGATAATCATTACAAAACCCTGAAGCTTGGCCTTGTAGATGAAGAGCTTTCTAAAAAAAAGTAATAGAAGTAGATGGCACTTGTTACTTGCTGCCATCTATGATTTATATCTAGTTTAATAGTTCCAACTTAATTTAAACCTTTAATGCACCTTAAAACTATTGATAATCAGGTTGAAGTTGTCCTGTTCATTCTTAAAGTCGTTTTCATTAGCTATACACAGTATCACGTAGATCGTGCCATTTTCATTGAGCCATACTGCACGATACTGTTTAGGGTTTGTTGAATTACTTTTATAAATGTTTTCAAGTGCATCGTTACCATTTACAGTAATGTTTCCTTCAGATACCTGTTGATATCCAGTATTATTGAAAAATGTAGCATAATTTAAAGCATATACTGCCGATATGTTGGAACCCGCTGTGGCATTTGGTTTTTGAATTATTACAACGGTAGATGGTATCCCTGATTGTACAGAATTTGGATCTGCTACTGCTGCAATAGCATTTGGAGCAGTTGGAGTGGCATTCGCCCATTCACCAGGATAATTAAACGAAACATTGTTCTGAGAATATGTTTGAGTCTCGTTATTTTTCTTGTTGTCTGTTACACATCCAGAGATCATCACCACAGAACACAGTAGGATGAATAAGATAACTATATATTTTTTCAATTTTTACACCTCTGAGCACGGAACTATCCTGTGCTGTTTGTTGTTTTGGTTGATGTTCCAGATGTGGTAGAAGAATTTTTCTTGGTTGTACTCGTTGTTTTAGTTTTGTTGGTTGTAATGGTCTTGTTTGTAGTAGTGTTGGTGGTGTTGTTTATAACAGGAAATGCACTGTCATTAACTGTCATGGCGACAGAAGATGAATTATTGGAGGGCATACTCATCACGTAAACTCCGTATCCTGTTCCAACAAAAAATGCTGCTAGTAAAAAAACAATCAATGCAACCTTCCCCTTAGACATTCCAGATGACTTTGGTTCAACAGGAACTGCCTTGGGCGTTGTAACGTACTTCTTTATCAATTCTTCTTTTTCTACAGTATCTTCTTTCTCCTTCTGAATTTCTGATTCAAGAGGAGTATCATCCACAGGTTTACCCTGTAGTTTTTTAATCCGATCCGCAGCTAAAATAGTCGATAATTTATCTTCTAAAACCCGTTTTTCACGACTATATTGTCGTTTAGATACCTTACCTTCGGTAAATTGGGTTTCAAGCTTTTTTAAGCTTTTTAATAATCTGTCTTTATCTGAAACTATATTAATCCTCTCCATATGAAGGAGGTTTTAATTCGATTAACTCCTTACATTTTTAGGGTCTTTCCCAAAAATAGTAAACACTTTTTATTATGATCTCATTTTAGAATATAAAACTTTTACCATGAACCAGATCATACACTATAAAAAAAAGATCAAAAAAAGTTATTATTAACCCAATAAAGACGAGATAAATTATAAATTACCTTAAAATGTCAGAAAAGGTATTATCTAAAAAAATTAGTGTTTCAGAAAAGTGTATTCTTTAATATTCCTGTGAAGGATATGAACCTAAAACCTTTAGAAATTCTACATTAGCCCCAATGATATCCAAAATCCTACGAATTGATTCATCATTTCTATGACCCTCAAAGTCTATGAAAAAGATGTATTTACCTAGTTTTTCCTTTGATGGTCTAGACTCAATTTTAGTTAGGTTAATATCATTTTTGGCAAAAATTTCAAGTATGTGGTAAAGCCCTCCGGGCTTATCTTCCACCATTGAAAACACCACCGATGTTTTATCGTTGTCTGTAGGATCATGATCTGTTTTTCCCAGAACAACAAATCTTGTAACGTTGTTTTTATAGTCCTGAATATCTGATGCAGCAATTTTAAGACCGTAAATTTCTGCAGCTCTCTTAGTTCCAATTGAAGCACTATCTTTCCTGCCTTTTATCATCTCTGCTGCTGCAGATGTGCTTGGTGTTGAATTTACAACCACATCCATAGCATCAGTAAATTTTCTGCACTGTGAAAGTGCTTGAATGTGAGAGTAAACATACTTAATATCCTTAATAGTTGCTTCTGGATTGATTAAAAGATTGTGGCTTATTGGAATTATGATTTCCCTTCGAATTTTCAGATCATAATCATGCATCATCAGATCCAGTGTGACTCCCACCGGACCTTCAATGGAATTTTCAATGGGAACCACACCAATATCAACTTCACTGTTCTTGACAGCCTCTAGAACATCTAAAATTGAATCAAATGCCACCAAATCACTACCAACCAAGCTTGCTGCCTGTTCTGTGAAGGTTCCTGCAGGCCCGAAAAATCCAATGATCTCCGGATTTTGATCTGTTTGATGTTTTTCCATCAACTTCTGCTGATTTGAACCTCTTTTATAATGAGTTTTATCGTTGATGTTTTTGGTCAGTACAATCCACCCCTTAAATAATTTGATATTCTGTCAGTTGTAGATTGATGTATCCTTCTTATAACTGCTTTCCCATGGTCAAATGATTGGACAATTGCGACCACACCAAGATCCCTTAAATGTCTAGCAAATTCCTCTGCCTCTGTAATATTTTCCACATGAATCAAAATATCTTCATATGCAGGATTATCCTCTGAAACATGCTTAATTGTATTTAGCATTGGGTATAGTATTGATTCTCCAAGAAGGTGTGCCCTCTTTTTAAGATCTTCATCTGATTCATTTAGTTCAAATGCTTGGAATCCTTCCCTTATGACCCTGCTGAAAAAAAATGACCTGCCAAAATCAAAGGGATAAGTAAAAGCATACTCTATTTCTCCATTATGTGCACGGGAAGTGGTGTATTTAACAGGTTCAAGTAGCATTTCTGGATCCTTGATAACCACTCCTTCCCTATCTTCTTCGCCCAGTTCTTCAATGATCTCAAATATCATTCCAACAGCATCTTCAATCGGTATAGTGCCAAAAAACCTCACTGCAGGAAGATTGTAAAAATCTAGCAATTCATGTTTTTCTTCTATTGACAAGGCTTGGTTGGTTGTTTTATACCTCAGATCAAATATTCTGAATCCCAACTTTCCAATTTCCCTGTAGTGGTGAGTAACATAGGGATTTTCTGTTCCAACCATTTCCCCACAAATAACAAGATCGGGATTATCCTGAAAAAAACTTTCCATATTCATTATCTCTGGAGCTTTTTTAGTTGTGTAAGGACATATATAACCTCCCCTTGTGAAAGCCACTATATTTTGGTTTACAATAGCCAGCCTTACGTTGTAACCATTCATCTTCTCTTCTACTGCAACTTCGGTTTGGAAGTGATTAGCGAGGGATGGTTCTAAAAGCAGCGTTCTCCTGATCTTGGGAAATCCCCTAATAATTTCAATTTTGGTTCCAAAACAGATCATTGTGCCTGATTCGATGTGTCCTACTCCCTTCCGGAATTGAAGACCCTCCACACCATGACCACTGTAAAATTTAATGTTACCATTATTAAAAGACCTTTCAAGATTATCTGGTCTTAAATCCAACATTTTTGGAAGTTCTTTGATTATAAATTCGGGCATTGAGAATTTTTTGCAATGATGGCATTCACTGCAAGTTAAAAAAAAAATTTTGTGGGATTTGGATTTTCCCACTTTTACTCCTATATCATGGCCGCATTCAGGACACTTGATACTGGAATGTATTCAACCAGCCTCCTCAAGTTCAGCTATGTATTTTATCAGATCAGTTTTTGTTATTATTCCCCTGAGTGCACCTTTATCTTCCACTGGAATTCCACTGAATCTGTTTTCAAGCATTATGATTGATGCTTCCTCTAGGGTTGACTCTGGATCGATGGTTTTGACATTTTGTGTCATCACATCTTCAACCAGCAGATTTCGTATCCTAGAATTTTTGTATTTATCCGGTACTATTTTCCTGAATGATATCATTGCATTGGCAACATCCTTTGCAGTTAAAATGCCCACAAGAACATCATCATCCACAACGGGTAACCTTCCAACCCCATGGTCTATTAAACATCTTCTTGCATGCACCAATCTGTCTGTTGAGTTCACTGTGACAAGTTTCTCCTGCATTCTGTCAGAAACTTTGGTCATATTGTAGGGTTTACCTCTGCAGATTTCTAAAAAGCTAGTTTTGGTAAGTACTCCAATTACTTCATCGTTACTTACAACCGGCATTCCATCAAGCTTTTCATCGATCATTATTTGAGCAACTGTACCCAGGCTTTGGCTGGCGTTTACAACCAGAGGATCCTGTTCCATCACAGTTGAAACATGGAAATGTGATGGGGGTAATTTTCCATATTTGGATGATCCAAGCCTCATGGCTATATCTTTCTCTGTAACCATTCCCACAAGTTCACGTACATGATCTGAGTTGGTGTTGACAACAGGGAGTCTGGATATCTTGTGTTTTTTCATTAGTTTTAGGGCGTCTGGGATGTTCTGATCTTTATCTACCAGTACAATTTCTTCCTTCATTATGTCTTTTACGTGCATTTAATTCCCCCTAAACTTGTTTAATCTATTGAATACCTTTTATTAGGTCAGTTTTGGTAATAACACCCACTAAAACATCATTATCTACCACAGCCAATCCATTTATATCCTTTTCAACCATCATATCAGCTGCAGCAGCTGCGTCTTCATCCAAAGAAATTTTTATCATGTGGTTCTCCATTATATCCCCTGCAGTCATCATGGATACCACCCTGAAATTCTTTTTACTCTTTCCTTCTTCAGAGTTTCTGATGAAATAAATCTTTTCAACATTTACACCAGTCTCAGGATCTTCCACATAGGCAAATGATATATTTTCATGTGTTATGATGCCCACAGGTTCATTGTCACGAATAACGATCATTTTACCAATCTGATTATCCTCCATTAAACTTATAACATGAGCAATGCTGTGATTTTCATTAACAGTAATCACATCACTGGTCATAAGATCTGAAACTTTCCATTTACCCCTCAGTTTATCGGTGTAAACTTTCATAAGATCCGTCTTCGTGATTATTCCAGCTAATCCATCTTGGTCAACTATGGGAACAGATCCAATATGGTTCTTTATCAAGAGCTCTATTACTTTCTGTACATCTTCATCTGGATCAGCAGTAATGGGATTTGAACTCATGACTCTTTTTATTGATATCTTATCTAATGGCCTTGTTTTCCATTGTGGACCTTTTCCTTTTAGTTTCCGGGTCAGATCCTTCTCAGTTACCATTCCAACAGGTGCCCCATTTTCATCTACCACAACTACCCTGCTGATTCCGTGGGAAATCATCAGGTTTCTTGCTTGACTCACGTGTTGGTTCTCCTGAATCACAAATACTTCAGGATTCATTAATTCACTAATTTCCATCATTCAACCACCTCATAATGGTTATTGATTCTGAACCGATTAAATCAGGGTTTTAATTTACTAACTGCCCTTAATATGTCCCTTTCTGTGATAATACCTTCCAACTCGCCGTTGTATACTACAGGCAATCCTCCAATATTTTCTCGTTCCATTGATGTACAAAGATCTCCGAGTCGAGTATTTGCTGTGGTGGCAATTAACTCTCTCTCCATTATTTCAGTTATGGTAGTGTTCAAAACATCTTCTGCATCGTTGGAAATCATCCTATCAAATGCACTATTTTTTCCAAGGAATTCCAGTATGTCTGTTGCAGTTACAATTCCCATTATCTTATCTTTTTCAGGATGTGAAGTTTTACGTTCCTCTCCAACAACAGGAATTCTCCTTAATTTATTTCGAACCATTATTTTTGATGCTCCTTCAATTCTAGTCCCAGGAGTTGTTGATATGACCTTGGTTGTCATGTAATCTTCCACAACCTCATCAGTTAAAATACCAGATAACAGTACCACGAAGTCCCTCTCAGAAACAATGCCCACCATCTTGTGATCTGCATCTACCACTGGCAGAGCTCCAATTTCTTTTTTTCTCATGACATCGATGGCATGATCTATGGAATCCTTATGGGTGATCACCTCAACATCCCTGGTCATTATTTCTTTCACTGATTCATTCACTGCACCAAGGAAATTGCCAGGATATTTTTCCTCTAAAATTTTGTATTTGTCCCCTCCTCCAAGGAAGTTCAGTATGTCCATGGAGGTTACTATTCCAAGGATTTGACCAGTTCCAGGGTTGGTTATTGGAAGTCTGCGAAACTTGTTTTTTACCATTGTTTCAGCAGCTTCTTTTATTGTGGCTGTTTGAGGAGCTGTTACCACAGTTTTTTTTGCGATGGACATTACATCGCCTTCGTGTTCAGAGGCATGGGATTCAAATTCTAATGGGCCTCTATCTCTAGATTTTACTAAATTTATGGTTTCTTTTCTTCTCATCAATACACCTCTCGTGAAAGATGAATCAACACCTATTTTTTGTATTATTTTCTGGATTAAATTTGCAACAGAATGCGAGGATTTTAAACAAAAATTGAAATCCTTTTATTCCAGTAAATAAACGGGAATCTAAAGTTATTCTAGATAAAATACTAACAATTAATCTAAATAATCTAAAAATAAGATTGAATTTGTAAGCCGAAGAGTTAATATTGAAGATCAACTTAGATACTTTCCTAAAATATCTTCTCTTGCTATTATTCCAACTAATTTGGACTCTCTTGCTCTATGGGGCTCTTTTCTTATGTATACTGGATTTTCAACCACAGGTAAACGTCCTATATCATTTTCTATCATCAGTTCTGCAGCCTGTTTAACTGTGTTTTGTTTGGTTACAACTATTGGCGGAGTAACCATGACTTTCTCTACCTTGATTGATTTATCCACGTTGTCCAGACCCTTTACTGCATGGCCTGATTTAATAATATCTTTACGAGTAATTATTCCTATTAATTTATCCTTTTTAACAACAGGCAAACCTGAAAATCCTGATTCATCCATTAAAGACCATACTTTAGAAAGATGATCATCATAATTGGCTTTGACGACTTTTTTAGTCACTATTTCATTAATGATTGAACCATCAACCTTAGATTCTTGTTCTAAAAGTTCACTAAGTATATCTCCCATGCTGAGAATACCAACAACCCTCATGTTTTCAGTAGATTCTACAACTGGTGCCTGAACTAAATCAGATTTAATCAAATTTCTAGCCACATCTTTAATATCCATTTCTGGAGTGGCCAGTAATTTGGGGTGTTTCATTAGGACCCTTGCTTCGATATTGGATTTAGTCGAAGAAAGAAACATGATATCTCCCCTGCTTATCATGCCCTCAAGACGATTTTTCGATAAAACAGGGATAGAACGGAACCATCCCTCCCTAAATATCGATCTAACCTTTGTTGCTTGGGTGTCAACATTTACTGTAACAGGGTCAGAACTCATTATTTCTTTCACAGTCATCAAGTTAATCACCATCCAGATCTTCTTTACACTCCTCACAAACAAATTTCCCATCAAATACATCTAAATAATCCACATAATTTCCGCATAACTCACATGTGCCAGGTACAGAACTTTCCATGTCTGAGAAATCCTTCTGATTTTCCATTCTGGCATTTTCAACCAGGAGCTCTGTGAGTTCAGGAGAAACAACAAGAACATCTGTAGAAGTTAAAATACCCACTAATATTCCTTTATTTATGACCGGAAGTCTTCTTATGCTATTTTTGGCCATTAACCTAGCAGCCTGATATAGTTCACTTCCAGGATCAATGAAAATAAGATCTTTCGTCATGACTTGGTCGATATTAATCTCACTTGCCATCAAGTTTTTAGCAACAACCTTTTCAATAATGTCGCTTTCAGTAATTATCCCAAGAGGTCCGGATTCACCTTTAATAACTAGACTTCCTATTTTAAACCTTGACATCAATACAGCTGCGTTTGCAACAGTCGTTTTAGGATCTGCTGTGATCACACTAGATGTCATGGCGTCGTGCACTGTCACTTTAGTATCCATTTCCATAAAAAAACCTCCTATTTTACATTTAGAAGTTTATGAACCTGTGGTATGGTCAATACATCGATATATTTCCCTGCTACTTCTGACAATTTAAACAACTTTTGGGTACCATCTGCCCAAACTGTAATAGGACTCACGGGCTGAAGCACCATGGACAAGTTACTATTCCTTTCCACTTCATCCGCAACCTTAGAAGCTATAGAACTTATCATTTCCACTTCAGTTTGAGGCATCACAACTACTTTGATGTATGTATTTATCTCTTCATCTCTTAATAGTTTTATGGATTTAAGTTCTAAATCAAAGATATCTTCATAACTAGTTGAAGCCTGATGTTCTGGTAATTTAATATCCAATGATACGTAGTCCAGTAAATGAGATATTTTCTTCAATTCACCAGGTAAAGTTCCATTTGTTTCAAGCATGGACGTGAATTCATGTTCTTCAAGAAATTTCTTGATGTAATTCGAATGCAATAAAGGTTCTCCCCCCGTGAATGAAATAGAATGTAAATCCGGGGTAATGATAGAATTAACTTTTGAATATAATTCATCTGTAGATATTAAGTTTCCATAGTTAGAATCACGACTTTCGGGGGTGTCACAGTAATTACAATCCAGGTTACATCCGGAAAACCTTACGAAGATTTGTCTCCGCCCGATTAGAATTCCTTCTCCTTGAAAACTTGAAAAAACTTCGTTAATATTAGTTTTCATTTTAAAAAGCCTCATAAATGATTTAAATTGATTCTTTAGTGAAGTATGCGCCCTGTCCAATACCTTCATTTACACAAATCTGAACACTGGAGATTCCGGGGTTTATTTTCGAAAGGCTACTGTAAAGTTCGGTAGCAAAGTACTCAGATAGCTCTTCAGCTGATGTAGATTTAAGATCTAAAAGCATGCAATCTTCTTTGGGAAGCATGTATTTCTTACTTCCTATGGAAAATTCAATGGGCCCGTTTATATTTGTAAATTTAATTTTAGGATTTTTAAGTGGAATTAAAACCCGATGATCTAACTTTTTACAGAGCTCTCTTACTATTTTCTTGACCTCTTTAAAATCAACTACGAAGCCAAACTCTCCAGATCTATCACCTTCTACCACCACATCAACGATGTATGAATGACCATGTATGACTCCACATGATTCATGTTCTGGAATCATGTGTGCAGCTGAAAATCTCAAGTTCGCATGTATCCCATTTATTACTATTTTCATTTTTAACCCCTGTTTAGGAAATTATATATTAAAAAACCTTTGTTTTGGTTATATCTGATTTTATAGATGAAATTTCATTGATATATTTATCACAGGCAGTTTCAGCTAGCAGCTCAACCTGTTCAATCCCAATATTTAAACCTGCTTCTAACAAAGCTGATGTTTCAACATCATCTGGTGTCCCTTCTTCAGTAAGATTTAAGGCAAAATGGATCTTCATGCTGCTAACAGAACATGTTGCAATTGAAACAGACAGTTTCCCTCTTTTTGTCTCCTTCTTAAAGAATAGATCATCCCCTTCCCTTGATGTGGTCATTCCAAAATCATTTAGCAAGTCCTTAACTATCAAAACAAAAATGCGCTGCCTATGATAGCACAAGTTCAGATCTGCAGGTTGTGTATCGAAGTGTTCAATAATGAAGTGGAGCATGTTACCACCCTTTATTTCGATCCCAATATCTTCAAAATCGATCAAGTTATTCGGATGGATTTCCATAGGGCCCATCCAACTTACTATACTTGAATCCTTTATACCAAATGTTTTAAAAGCCCAGTAAGGCTCTATTTGACTTCCATCATAACTGGTTTCATTGTTGAGTTTCAGATGTTTCATAAATTTCAGGTCCTAAAATATTTAAATTGAATAAGATTAGTTTAGTGAATGGTTCTATTTACTAATTTATATTGATGGATATTACTGAAAATCCCGTTAAAGCTGCAGCTCTTTATAACCAGTATTTTCATCAAAAACCCTTGAAAACTCGATTTTTGATTCAATTACACACACTTCAGCAGTTGTATGAATAATGCACCCTTCTAACAAATGTCCCCCGTAGACCGATCCATTTTCAGCAGATACAGCCAAGTGAACATGTACACCATCTGGTGAAATGGTTCCCACCACAGAAACAATCTCAAAAAAACCTTCAAACAATTTTTTAGTCCCATTTGACATTCTTAAATGGGTTTTACTTAAACTTCCCACCACTGTAACTATCACTCCTGAATTAAATTCAGTATCATCCATAATATTTTCCAAACTAGTTTTTAAATCATTTCCAGGGAAAAGTCTTGAAACTATCATATTTAATAATGGTGTAAACTGTTAAATTAATCCATGAGAGCCAGACCACGAGATTTCATTTACACCACCGATGATCTGTTCTTTGCTACGACAACGTATCTGCATCCAAATGATAGAATACTATCATTTTTAAGGTACATTCCTGATATAAACGGAGATAGGTCATTAAACAGCAAGAAATATGTCAAGGTGGATTCAAAAAAAGCCTATGATTTTTTAGGAACCAAATATCCAGACTACCTATTTGACTGTGATATTACCGGTGTCCAAATGATGGGTGTTCCAGCTGAGAAGGTAAAAAAAATACTTCGTCCAACAGAACGCCTGAAAGAGATCATTGAATCTGAAGGAAGAAACCAGCTCCTTGATAAGGTTGTTAAACTTGCAGACACATTCCATGATCACACAGGATTATCTTACGAAAAGATGGGAGTTTCAGGGTCCATATTGCCCGGGCTCTATAAACAGAATGCATCAGACATAGATTTCGTGATCTACGGCCTAAAAAATCATAGGCAGGTTATGGAATCTTTTGCCGAAATTAAGGAAAATAATGGAGTATTAGAAGCTGTAGGGGAAGATTACTGGCAGAGACTCTACAAAAAAAGGATTGTTGATTCATCACTATCCTATGATGAATTCAGATGGTATGAAACTCGCAAACATAACAGGGGATTAATTGATGGAACCCTGTTTGATATTCTTCAGACCAGAGATTGGGATGAAATATCAGGTACTTATGGACAGACAAGATACAGCCCCATGGGTACAGTAGAGTTAGAATGTACTGTTACAGATGCCATTGCAGCATATGATAACCCTGCAGTATACAAAGTAGAAGATGTTACCATTCTCAGTGGTCCAGAAGTCCCTATTAAAGAAGTTGCATCGTACACCCATACCTACTCTGGACAGGCAGTGGAAGGGGAACGTATTGTTGCCCGAGGGAAGCTTGAAAAGGTGATGAACGAAACAATATCCTACAGATTAATTGTTGGAACCACACGTGAATCTGTTGGTGAATACATCAAACTTAAAGATCTGAGAATAACTTAATAACATTGGGATCACAATTAACATGTGTTATATTATTAATACGATTACAATATTGGAAACTTAGATCTAACTGGGGGAAATTTGATGAGTGATACAATTAACATAGGACTAATTGGTTTTGGAACCATCGGAAGTGGTGTTGTTGAAACCTTAAACAAAAACATTGATCTGGTAGAGAACAAAGTAGGAAAAAAAGTTAAACTAAAAAAGGTCGTTGACTTAGACATAACCACTGATAGAGGAGTGGAAATCTCTTCAGATATTCTTTCTACTGATATTAATGATATTCTTGATGATCCAGAAATAGAAATAGTTATTGAACTAATTGGAGGTTATCAACCTGCACTTAAATTTATTACAAAGGCCATGGAAAATGGTAAGCATGTTGTAACTGCCAATAAAGCTTTATTAGCCAAGCATTGGGATGAAATAATTTCAACAGCCCAAAAAAACAACGTGAGAATATGCTTTGAGGCAAGTGTGGGTGGGGGAATACCACTATTGCAACCCCTAAATGAAGGACTTTCAGCCAATAATATTCAATCGATCTACGGCATTATTAATGGAACTGCCAACTATATCCTAACAAAAATGACTGAAGAAGGATTGGAATTTGAAGACGTGCTCAAAGAAGCTCAGGAAAAGGGATATGCTGAAGCTGATCCAAGTTTTGATATTGAAGGGGACGATACCGCACAAAAATTAATCATACTAACAATATTGAGCTTTGGCAAGTACATTAAACAGGATAATTTCCATGTTGAAGGCATCACCAATATTACGCCGGAAGATATCAGTTTTGCAAAGGAAGAACTTAACTCTTGCATCAAACTTTTAGCAATAGCTAAATTAGTCGATGGAGAACTGGAAGTCAGGGTTCATCCGACCATAGTGCCTGTTGACCATTTAATCTCCTCTGTAAACGGAGTTTTCAATGGAGTGTACCTAGTTGGAGATGTGGTTGGCCCGGTTATGATGTACGGTCCTGGGGCAGGAATGCTGCCCACAGCCAGCGCAGTTGTGGGAGATTGCATTGATATCATAGAGAACATGGAAAAACCAGTTTTATACGGACCTAAAACTTGTGCAATTAAAAAAATTAAGGATATTTCCGATTTAAAATCCAGATATTACCTTAGGTTAATCACCAAAGATGAACCAGGAGTACTTCATGAAATATCAGGAATTTTAAGCAAGTACAACATAAGTATAGGTTCCATGACCCAGAAACAGCACGATAAGCCAGGTATTCCCATTTTCATGGTCACACATACTGCTCTTGAAAGAGATATGAGATCAGCTATAGAAGAGATAGACCAGCTTAAATGTGTAAATGACAAAACAATGTTTATTAGGGTTATTTAGAACTCTAACACTTTACTTATACTTTTTTTTAAAATTAAATTTTATACTGGACTAAATTTCATTCTTTATAAGGATGTTTGATTTTAGAGCACAATTTTAAATATTAGTAATACAATATTAGTAATACATATTACAATGTATGGAAATTATGATAACCGTTGCAAATATTAGAGAGTACCTTTACTGCCCAGAAAAACTAAACCTAAAATTTGAAAATCTAGATATTACAACAGAAGCCCAAATATCGGGAAAAATTTCAAGAGAAGCATTCAAAGGATTCAATGACATAGTCCAAAGAAATTTATGGTGTTTAAATGGAGAAATGAATATCAAAGAGATTTTGAATCAACTCTTCAAAGATTTACCTGCTCTTCTGGACAACGTCTACAATCGATATCGTGATGAAGGTATTGAAGATCCAAGCAGTATGTTTGAGAATTTAAAGGATGATCTGAGGTTCAACTCATGGTTAATGGCAATTAAGGCACAAAAATTGTTAAAAGAAGGAATGAACGGATCTGAAGCTGTTAAAATTTTATATCCTCCCTCTTTCATCGAATTCAAAATAGAAAACAATGAAGTGGGACTAAAGGGTATGATCGACAAAATTGAAATAATTGATGGTGTTTATTATCCCGTGCTAATCCAGACAAATACACCTCCGTTAAATGGGGTTTGGGAATCTGATGCAATTCAAACATCTGCATATGCATATTTAATGGAAGAAGAATTTAATAAATCGGTACCTGTAGGATTTGTTAACTACATGAAGGTTGGATCCAAACAACCTGTAGTTAACAGTTCCATCCTGAACAACAAGTTCGTGGAAATATTTGAAAAACTGACTGAAATGATCTATGAAGGAATAAAACCCGAAATACGTATAAATGCCAATAAATGTCGCTCATGTGAATATTCGGGAATCTGTAGTTACTGCAACCAATATTTGTTATAATTTTAATGAGCCTCCCAATCCCTACCAATAGTAGATGTTTGGTCTCATTGTTATCAATGTAGCTGAAAATCAAACTTAAATCACTACGATCTGGTAAAAAGTTCATATGAAAAAAATAAATTTATGAATTATATCATGATACCCTTCTTACAATGTATTCCAATACAAAGGCCAGTAAATAAATGACTGATGCATATGTTGGAACAACAAACGATAACAATATTGCACCAATTACCATTAATACAAATGCAACATTGATTCTCCAAGTTATTTTAATTTCCTTTTCATCGATATTATCATTAATAAAATTGTGACTGGAAGCATAATGCCAATTCAGGAAAAGTAACAATGAAATACCCAACATATTAAGATTAAACACAAAATGGGACGTCATTGTATCCCCATAGTTCCCTGTCAATGTTTCTGAAAATGGAACTAGAACAATGAATAAAAGCCAGATCACGTTGATCCACAGCAAAGTATTGTTAATATATTCTATCTGTTTAAAGAACTTGTGATGTATCTTCCAAAAGATTGATAACAACAAAAAACTCACAATCATCGAAATAAAGTTAGGTATCAAACCCTCCAATGCTCCGCGAAGTGCTGAATCTGTAACTGGTGGTGTAAGCTGAGGTACGGCTAAACTCAACACCAACAAAGTCATTGCTATGGCAAATATTCCATCTACCAACGTTTCAAGTCGTTTAGTATCCATTAATTGAGTGTTTTCTTTCATAAATTAAACTCCCCCATAAGATTATATTACAAGACACGGGGCTTATGTTTCGAGTTTAAATATTCTCCAATATAGTTTTTTTGTTTTATTCCAATGGAACATCCATAATTGATCCAGAATCCACATAAATTGTTGTCAAAAGAAAATATGAAAAGATAAGTTAAAAAATTCATAAAAATATAATAGCAACTCTTATCCACATAATTATAATTCATGAAAGAAAAGGAAAAAATGATCAAAAGGGTAAAAATCCTAAAATCTAATTTAAATTGGTTTAAGACTGAAAAAATAATGTTTTTTAGTTGGATCTGATCATGGTAAGCACCATTTTATATTTTTCAATTGCATTTAGTGCGTGGGGTTGATTTGCAGGCATGATGATAAGCTCTCCCTTTTTAACTACATTTTTTGAGCCTGAAATTATTATTTCCGCAGTACCATCAACGATCTGAACCATGGCATCGAATGGTGCGGTGTGTTCACTCAATCCTTCACCCTTATCAAAAGCGAAAATAGTTACTGTTCCTGTTTCCTTCCTTATTATTTCACGACTTACAACAGCATTTTCTTGGTACTCAATGAGGTCCTCTACTTTTAGAGGTTTTGATTTCAGTTCTTCGGACATTTTTTATCTCCCATATATTTTATTAACAAATTTGATATACAAAAACTATTGTGATTCAATAATTTTTAAAATTTCTTTGGAAAAATCTATAAAATCCATAAGGGAATTCAAATAGTCCCTTGCAGCCTCAGTATCATTGATATCATAAGTATTTTTTGATATTACCATCTCGTACTTAGTTTCAATAGCATCTCTAAGTGAGTCCATCAAAAATGTTTCAAGGGCTGTTTTGTCTTGATTTTCGACTGCATCCTGAGCTTTGAGAATTATATGTTTCCTGTTAAGACCCGATTGTTTTATTCCAGAGTATGACTTTCCTGCACCCAACATGTAAAGTCGAACAGCTGTTTCAAAAAACCAGTAGTCTGCAATTTCAGCTGCTTCCCCACTCAGTTCTCTAACTGTGACTGATTTATCAAAAGCATCCTTAAGTTCAGTTTCATATTCTTTTTTTACGAACGGTAAAATGTAGTTTATATTTTCCATTTCTAACGCCAGTTCTGCCGCCGTAACTATTGGTCCATCCATTGTATCACAATATGTCGACATACAATCCCTCTACAGACATTTACTACTGGAATAAATTTTTTTAAAATCCAAATTTCTTACTTGATCAATACTAATTATATTTTTTTTAAGATATAGAATTGTTGATCTTACTGGGAGATTTTATATTCTGATATTACAATTTCAACAAATATAAAGCTCTTAAAAAAGTATTAGAATCATATTATGGATTTTTGGAAATAGTTTTGTAAATATAAAAATATAAATCTGCTTAGGATCATAGTATTTATGGTGATTTTATGGATAAACAGGCTGAAGAACTAATGAAAAAATGTGAAAACATGGATGATACATCGGTTATGGGTTCTTGCGAAGTTTTACTTAGCATGATGAAGGATAAAAATGTTACATTGGAAGACGACCCAAATCAAACCTACCTAGGTATGGCAGAAAATTTGACTCCAAAGGATGTTTCAAAAGTACTTCAATTAGCATTAAAGGTTCGAGAAAGTGGAGACATAAAGGATACTGAGCTTAAAAATGCGGCCAGCAGATTAATTAGAGCGATTGAAATGAGTTAAATCTACATTACTTTTTTTTCTTATATTTGTAAAATAATTCCCAATAATTTAGTTTATATCCAGATTGAGTGAGAATAAGCATCTTTTTTTTCCTTCCTAAAAATATAAGTTCCTATAAATCCATAAATTAGTAATAGGTGCTAACATGGATGATAAAAAAACCAAAGAACTAATGGCTAAATGTGAAAATAATAAGGACAACCCTGAATTAATGAAACAATGCCAAGAAATGAAGGAACTTATGGTAAAAAATAATGTTGAATTGGAAGATATGCCCAATCAGAGTTATACAAACATGGCGGAAAATATATCTGCAGAAGATGTGCCCAAAGTACTGGAAATGGCGCTGAAAATTGCAAAAAGTGGCAAAATACAAGACACCGAAGTGAAAATTGCCGCTGAAAGATTAATAAGAACGTTAGAACCGTTGTAAAAGTTCTAAAACTTTCTCTTTCCAATTTTTTTTATATCAAATAATGCAGTGTCAGCAACAGCCATAACTGCCATAACTCCTGCCTGTACAGGATCTGTAACCACTAGATCGGCCTTTTCAGTCACGCTTCCCGGCATGTTGAGACTTATCACTATAACATCATGCTCCTTTTTAATTTCTTCAATTGCATAGGTAATTCTACCGCCCATGAGTGATCCTGCAAGCACCAGAGCACCGATTCTAGGAAGTCTGGCAACAGCAGATACTGCTTCAGCTAGTTCCTGTTCCCCAACTAGAGGAATAGTATCGACGCTGATTCGTTCACCCCTAATATTGTGACGATCCGCCTCTGTAATTGCCCCCTGTGCAACCATTGCAACTTGCGCTCCACCCCCAATGATAATTATTCTTTTTCCGTAGATTTCTCCAAGGGAAGGGTGTGTTATAACATCATCCACATTTCCATGTGTGCGAATATTATGCGCTAGGGATTCAATATCCTTGACATCTTCCAACTCCATATAAACTGATGCAGACCCATCTTTCTCTACAAATAAATGGGTGTATGATATATTAATCCCACATTTGGCCATCATTTCTGTGATATCCCTGAGGACACCAGGTTTGTTATGTGCCTTTATTGTAATGGCAAATTCTTTCATGTTGATCTCCTTAATTTTGATTGAAATAACTATGGAAATTATCCCTTAAATAAAATTATCTTGTTTCATTTACACCCTAATTTTATAATCCCAGATCCAATTGAATTTTCATAATGATATGTTAATTAAACTTAATACTACTTCAAAAAATTAGATGTACAGACGGATTAGGATTTAGTTTACTAATCCACTATCAGTAGAATTTTATTGTCAACCATCATTTTCATACAATAGATTTAATTCATTTAATACTAACATTCGTTCGTTAAGTTTATGTATTATTACATGTAAATGATAGAAATAAAATAGCTAACAAACATTCGTTAGGATAAATTTTTTAGATTTTCGAAGTCAATTAATCGATGGCAGATCAACGACGTTCATTGTTAAAAAGGGTTAAAAGTCCAAATATCTTGATTTATGAATTTAAAGATGAGTAAATGGAGTATCAACTATGAAGAAAGAAAATATTCCAACCACCACATCAAACACCAAAGAACGCATTTTTGAAGCATCTGTGAATCTTTTTTCTCAAAAGGGTTATGATGCTGTATCAATGAGAGAAATAGGTAGAGAAGTTGGGATTAGGGAAAGTTCAATCTACAATCACTATAAAAATAAGGAAGCAATACTTGAAAGTATTATTAACAATTTAATAGAAGAAATGGGAACTTACAGTCTGACAGAAAAAGAAATAGATGAATTGATTTCTGACAGTCCAGAACTGTTCTTTGAAACAGGTTCAAGAGAATTTATTAATGGGATGTCCAATCCAAAGACAGAAAAGATATGGAGGATCTTGTCAATCGAATTGTTTCACAACGAAAAGATCAAGACATTTTTTATCAACGAACTTCTTGAGTACCCAATAAGTCAATGGGAAAAAATATTCACAAAAATGATGAAAAAAGGTGTAATAAAAGAGTACGATCCAAAAATCCTGGCTAGGGAATATTTTTCATTTGCACTGTACTTATTCTTCGAGTATTTCATACTCAAATATGATACAAATTATTCATCATTTATGGATATGGCATATAAAAAAATGATGGATCATTCAAATTTCATATTAGAATCTATAAAAATTGAAAAATGATGAAATTTGAAATTAAGATCATATTGAAGAAGAAGGGAACTGATTATAAGAAAACCTAATTTTTGGTATTAAAAAAATGGAATTCAAAAAAAACACTGCTCATTTAGAGGAGAATAATCCCCTGAAAAAATTTAAAAAAGTTCTCTTAATGGGCTACAACGGAGCAAACAACACAGGTTCAGAAACTAGATTAATTTCCATCATTGAAGATGTTAGAAATGTTCTTGGAGAAGATGTTGAACTGACCATTCCCACACTTAATGAAAAAAATCTCAGAAGATACATAAAAGAAGACAAATATTTAAAAATTGTCCCAGTACCATCCATATATTTCTTAGCCCTGAAAAACATTGTAAAAAAACAGGACCTTGTGTTACTTGTGGAAGGAAGCTGTTACATGGACACTTGGACTTCAGCTCTTTTATGGGCCTTTTTATGGACTACAAAATGTGCATCTAATTATGGCATTCCCTGTATTGCATACGCAGTGGACTCGGGAGAACTCTCTAGATTCAATAGATTTTTAGTGAGAAGAGAGGCCAGTAAAACTGATCTCATACTTACGAGAAACACGTATGCTGGAGATAGGTTAATTGACATTGGTGTGAATGCCCCTATCAAAAACACTGCAGACTGCGCATTTACTTTCGAAACAAACATAAAAGACCAGAATATTCTTAAAAAAATCTGGAACTCTGAAAATCAGGACTCTGCGAATGGTTTTGTGGGAATCGCAGTTGTGGACTTTCATCTCTGGCCAGTTGTAATAAGGCCATGGGGAAGGAAAGAAGATCTATACAAGTGGCCATACTACTTCTCAAGATCCAAATCTAGGGTTCTTAAAAGTAGAAAATTGAGTGTAAAATGGGCCAACGAAGCAGACAAGATAGTTGAACAGTACAACAAAAACCTGATCATAATATGTATGGAAGAGTTGGATGAAACACTCGCTCATGAAATTAAAAATAAAATGAAACATTCCGGAAGGGCCATGATCGTATCTGCTAGAGCATACAATGCATCCCAGATGACTGAAGTTCTCAGAAACCTTGAACTTTTAATAACATCTCGATATCATGCAGGAGTATTATCGATGAAAAGTCAAGTTCCACAGATAGGTATCGGGCATGATCCCAGACTTAAAGGTCTGTATAAAGACATTGGAATAGACAAAGAATTTCTTTTATCCTATCCAAAAAGTGATTCCAAGATAGATGAAATATGGAAAATCCTTTCAAAAAGGGTAGACCAGCTCATTGAAGATCCTGGCCCCGCTAAGGAATTAATTGAAAAAAGTTACCAAAAACAGTTCAAACTAGCACAAACTAACAAACAAATCCTCGGTAAATTTTTATCAAATCATGTGAAGGATGTGAAAGTTTGAAAAACATAATCTTCATAACTGGGGCTACTGGATTTTTAGGCACAGAAATAGCTAAAAGATCCATAGAAAAACCTGATACATCATTAATATTGCTAATAAGGGGAAATAGTTATGATGATGCACTTAAACATCTTTCAAGAAGCTGGTGGGAATGCGAAACCCTTAGGAATGAATTGAAGAGAGTTAAAACTCAAAATTCCAAGATCAGGATCATAACTGGCGATATAAAACATGAGGGATTGGGACTAAAACAGGCCGATTACAGTTATTTGGTTGAAAACGTAACCCATATGGTACATGCAGCTGCAGATCTTAGGTTAAATATCCCCATCGAAGAATTGAGAGAAGTTAATCTTCGTGGAACTCAAAATATGGTTGAAATAGCTTTAAAAGCTAAGAATTACCGGTTGAAAAAATTTTCCCATATTTCCACAGCCTACGTTGCAGGGAAAACTAAGGGTTTCATAGAAGAGGACTTTCTAAATGGAGAACATGGATTTAAAACTAACTACGAACAAAGCAAATACGAAGCAGAGAAAGCTGTTAGGAATGCTGATATACCATTTACGATTTTAAGACCCGGAATGATTGTGGGCGATTCTTCTACAGGTTACATCAAAACTTTCAACACAATATACTCATTAATACGCATTTATATGAATGGATTGCGATTTTTTCCTGTTTCTAAAAATTTGAAGATTAATCTGGTACCTGTAGATTATGTTGCAGATGCAATTTGTTCCATTACCCTAAATGAAAATTCAATTGGTAAAACATTCCATTTAACTGCTCCTAACCAGAAGAACCCAACTGTACTTGAACTTTTAAATTTAGTAAAAAAATGGGCAGCTCAAGATTTGGGTTTAAAACTTCCCAAACCTATTTACGTACCATTACATTCATTCCTACCAGTTGCAGAAAGATTTTTAAACACTGACCATGGAATTGGGAGAGTTCTTCAAGAACTTAAACCGTACATGAAGGAAGACAGAATCTTCGACAACAAAAATACAACAATGGTCATGGGCGAATATAAACTAAAATGGGAGGAATATTTGCCTCAATTGTTAGATTTTGCATCATATTATGGATTTTTTCACCGTTCTATACGAACTGTGCATGAACAAATCATTTATCGCCTTAAGAGTAAAAGTTTTCCAGTTTTATATTATGATATTGTTGAAGGAAATTACATCCAAATAAACTCTTCAAACTTTAAAAATCAGGTTTCAAAGATTTTAATGGGACTTAAAGCCATGAAAATCAGTAAAGGAGACCGCATATCTATTGCAGGGTTTAATGGTAGTCGTTATCTAGCACTTGATGTGGCAATTGGACTAATAGGTGCCGTAAGTGTTCCAGTATACTACACCAGTCCAGTTAATGAAATAAATGATATAATTAAGGATTGTGACGCTTCTATAATATTTTTAGGCACTCCAGAATTGTTGGATAATTCAGAAAAAATTAACATTCCAATTGTGTCATTTTACAGAAATTACAAACCAAGACAAAAAATAATAGCTTGGACTGAGTTTTTAAATCCTGAAACTGAGATATCATCTGAAGATCCTGCTGAAATTTTAGCACCTGTGGATTTCGAAGATGATGCAACTATACGCTACACTTCCGGTACAACTGGAAAACCTGCAGGAGTAAGATTTAACCATGGAAATTTGAGATGGATGGCGGAATTTATAGCATCAATGCCCCCATGGGCAGATAGAACAAATAATATAAAATATTTATCATTTTTACCAATGAATCATGTTGTTGAAGGTATTCTAGGAACATATGCCCCCTATTATGCACCAGCAGCCCTTGAGATTTATTTTCTTGAGAACTTCCATGAACTTGAAGCTGCCCTACCACAGGTCAGACCGACCATCTTCTTCTCAGTACCAAGATTCTACGAAAAAATTTGGTCCAAAATTCGGCAGAATTGGTTGGGAGATATGTACCTGAACACAAGAAATTATAGATTGAAACATATATATGGAAAAATATTGAATAAATCTTTCCTTAAAATGGCAGGTCTTGATGAATGTGCCCAGTTAATAGTGGGTTCTGCACCGATTAGTGAAGATCTTCTCCAAGCATTTCATGAAATTGGAATCGAAATACACAATGCATATGGTCTAACTGAAGCACCATTACTCACCATAAACAGAATGGGATCCAACATCATAGGAACTGTGGGTACTCCATTACCAGAAACCCATATTTCAACAAATGATGATGGTGAAATAATTGTTAGGGGCCCCCAGTTAACATCAGGCTACCACAACAACTCCAAAAAAAATAATCTTCAATTCAAAGAAGGTTGGTTCCAAACAGGAGACTATGGCCAGCTGACTGAAGATGGAAGTTTAGTGATTACAGGAAGAAAAAAGGAAATGATAGTGAACTCCTACGGTAAAAGCATTCGGCCACTTAAAGTTGAAGGAATGATCAAACTGTTAGAAGGAGTAGCTGAAGTCATGCTTGTGGGAGATCAGAAACCATACTGTATTGCAATGATATGGATCGATGAAGGCTTCAATCCTGCGAATTTCAGGAGGCATCTTCACAGAATCAACCAGAAACTTTCAAGTCCCGAAAGAATCAGAAAATGGATGGTAATAGGGGAGGAACTTTCAATCGAACATGGAGATATCACAGCCAATCTTAAATTAAAGCGTCAAAATATCTTAAAAAAGCATGACTCCTCTGTAAACATGATATATGATAAATCTTGGAATGATTTATTGAAAAAAAAATCTGATATCATCTACTTTGGAGAAGATGGTGATGATTATGGGCATTAAACTGAGAATTTTATCGGCCTGGACCCCCCAATTCATAATTAAACAGGAATTAGAAGGTACGACTAGTATAACAAACAATTACCTAGACCAACTTATTGTGAACCATGGAGGATCACCTCCAAAAAAGATTGATTTAAAGGGAAATCTTGAGGATAGAAGAAAGCAAATGGCAATAGGACACAATATGCGTGTGAAAATATTGATCGACATTCTGGGAGAACCTTTGGCCATTGCTGAAGGAAAGAAAAAAATGTTTGAGGCAGGTTTAGTACTTGGTCAGCATGCACGGAAGGTTCTTGGAGTTCGAGATAGTATTGATGATACCCTGAAAGCTGCTAAAATACTTTACAGAGTACTTGGTATTGATTTTTTTACTGAAATATCCAAAAATGCAATCATTCTCTGGGTTAACTCATGTGCCCTTTCCAACTATTATACTCCAAATACCTGCTGTATCTTAAGTTATGCAGATAAAGGTGTTTTGAAAGGTTTAAATGGAAATATGGATCTGGAATTTGTAGAAAAAATCACATCAGGTTCAAAAAGATGTAAGGGTTGTATAAGTTTTGAAGGGGGAATTTAATGAAAGTGATTGTAGTAGGATCAGGAGCTGGAGGGGCAGCAGCTGCCAAAGAATTGTCTTTGAAGGGTCATGAAGTCATAATATTGGAAGCTGGAAAACCATTTAAGCCATTTACACGTAAAATCACATTAACAGAACCCTTAAAAAGGTTTGGATTGCTTGGGAATGAAAAAAGCATAGGCAGGATTTTTCCCCACATGAACGTTGCAAGATCAAGCTCCAAGCTCGTGGTTGTAAGGGGTGTTACAGAGGGAGGTTGTACTGCCATATCCTGTGGAAACATGGTACGGGCAGAAAAGGGTTTAAATGAGCTTGGATTAGATTTAACACCAGAATTTGAAGCTATTGAAAATCAAAATGAGATCAATCCCCTTCCAAAGAATAGATGGAGACCCCTTACCAAAAAAATGTATGATAATGCCGAAGAATTGAATTTAAAACCCACACCAACACCTAAAGGAGTTGAATTCCATAAATGCACATCCTGCGGACTTTGTGAAATGGGTTGTCACACAGGTGCACGCTGGGATTCTGGCAAATTATTAGATATTGCCCTTGAAAATGGGGCGAAACTTCATACATCAACCAGAGTTCAAAGGATTTTATCCCATAAAAATCAAGTGTACGGAGTTTCAGTTAAATCAGGTAAAGCAACTAAGATTTACCATGCTGATGCTGTTGTACTGGCAGCAGGAGGAGTTGGTACCGCTCAAATATTAAAGGCATCAGGATTGTACTGCGAAGACAAATTATGGGTTGATATTGTTTTAACTCTAGGAGGAGTTTTAAAAAATTCCAAACAGTTACGTGAGCCACCTATGGCATGGTACAGTTCACAAAAAGATTATATTCTATCCCCCTACATCGATATACTTTCACATTACTTCCATAAACCTTGGCGCAGTGTTTCTTTAAATGATAGGGTGGGAATCATGGTTAAACTTGCAGATACGGAAAATGGGATAGTACTCACTGATGGTACTATTAAAAAGGAAGTTTCAGATCTAGATGAAGTTAAGTTAGACAGGGCTTTGGATCAGGCTAGAAATATCATGGATCTTTCAGGAGTTTCAGGCCCGTTTGTTAAAGGGATGTACAACGGAGGCCATATTGGAGGTACTGTACCCTTAAAAAGGAGAGATATTTCATCCATGCGTTCATCTGAACTTCCAGAGGGGCTCTGGATTGCTGACCTCTCACTTGTACCCAAATCACAAGGACTTCCAACCATCATGCTGGCAAGTGCCCTGGCAATGAGGGTTTCTGAAAAGATAAATGAATAAGAGTCAGACAAACTAAATCCTGTACAAATTATATAAAAATAGAGCGAATATTGGAAATTCTATACATTTTATGAAAGAATAGATAGGAAATGGCAATTTCTATTCATTAGCCTTTTCCTTTTTCAATTGTTCGAGTTTGAGTTTGGCCTTTCTGAAATTACTTAAAAAACTGTCTTTCTCTGTTATTGGTGTAATTTCAAGTCCTAGTTGACGGTGTTCTTCGATCCATTCTTCTTTAAATACAGGGATCTCCATTTTAATTGGTTCTTCTGTTGGATTTACCACTATAAGGTTTCTGTAAGGGAACTCTGTTTCGACTATATATCCTCCAACACTCACTATATGCATTGGACTTACAACGAACTTCATTAAATCACCATTTAAATCCTTTATTTCTTTTTTTAGTACTTAAATTAGGCATTATCATAAAAATGATACCACTATAGCCAATATTCCAATGATGGAAACTCCTGCCACAGTTGGGTAAAACTGTTTGTAGGTAAATATGGGTGAAAATGCACTCATAATTGCCATTAGTATTGGGAATATCAGTGCTACTGCCACTGTGATGAGAATATTCCAACTGAAAAGGTTCGGCGGAATTCCCAGAAACATGGTTGTAAACAGACTGGCAAGCACGAACATGAGAAATCCACGGGTAATGTAAACATATGCCCTGTATTTAGCAGCATATTCCATTAAGGGCCCTTCTATTACATCGGCTTTGGTTTTCAGTATGGCAAATGGGTACTCATTTAGGAGTATCATGTATCCAATGAAGAACACTATCGCTCCGAGGACACCAGCCATTGTGAAAAGAACTGGGCCATGCACATGTTGATAGTTTACAATTCCACTCAAGTAGATGGTTTTGGAAAGTGCCACCGGTACAAATAGTGCTATGTAAAGTGGGAATGAACCAAATGCTATCAATCTAAACGCTCTCAGTGAACTAAGTTCTTCCATAAATGTTCTGGTAGTGTTTGGATGTTTAGCTCCCTTAACTATGTCTGGAAATGGCATTTTAAGTGTCATTATTGATTTGGATAATGACCCCATGAACATGTAGATAACTTCTTCAATCTTCAACAGACCAATGATGGCTATTACACTTGTAAGTGCTGCTAATGCATAGAGTTGTGGCATTAGGAACAATAATATGAATACTATTGATAAAAGGCTTATTATTGGGAGTGCATTATATAATCTGGGCATTGGTGAATTTGGGTTGATTGTTTGTTTGAAGAAAAATTTGAGGGGCGCCATAATACCCGCACTAGATACTGGTGGACCTACCCTCTGCTGTATTCTTGCGTGAACAAACTTCCTCTCAATCCCTGGAAGCCATACACTGACTATTAATGCAACTAAAAACGTTCCTATTACGGCTATTAGGGAATTTACTGCTGTCATCATGATCTCCTTTTATATTTTGATTATCTGAATTGCTCGATCTGTGCATGTGAAACATGGATCACACTGTACAATTGCAAGCTGAGCATCGGTTATATGATGTCCCACTGCTGCATATTGCATTGCACCTATATTGGTAATGGAAGGAGTTCTTACAATTGAATTTCTCACCCTTCCATCTTCCAGAGAATATGAATGATAGAGTTTTCCCCTTGGAACTTCAATATAACTCTTTGTTATTGGCGCATCTTGCATATCCCAACTCCTGTTGGTTATTTTTCCTTCGGGAAGATTTTTTATGGCCTGTCTAATTATATTTATAGCCTCTGGAATTTCTAAAACTCTCATTAAAAGGTTTGATTTCACATCCCCATCATCTTGAGTGACCACATTAAATTCAAATGGTTCATAGGCTTCCATCTCAGTTCTAACATCACTTTCAACCCCAGTAGATCTGAGTGTCGGACCAGACGCAGCCAATTTAAGTGCCTGCTTTCGGGTTAAAACTCCAACTCCTGTTATACGTGACATTATCATTGGATCCGAAACGAATCTATCTGCAAATTCCATGATCTTTTCTTCAATTGTATCCATTCCTTCCATGATCTTCTGGATCCTCATGGCATCGAGTTCACATCTTGGTCTTATTCCACCAATAATTGATGCTCCGTACTGAACCCGGTTACCTCCGATCATTCTTAGAAGTTCCATTACAGTTTCTCTTATGTAAAATAACCTCATTGAAAAAGTTTCATGTCCCAGAACTTCGTTTCCATGTGCAAGATAAAGTAGGTGACTGTGCAGTCTTTCTAGTTCCTCCATTATGACTCGTATATACTGAGCACGTTCAGGAACATCTATACCTATGGCCTTCTCTGCAACAAGGACAGAATTCCATATATGGCTGTTGGAGCATATCCCACATATCTTTTCTGTTAAGCTATTTGCCTTCTCTACTGGAAGACCCTCCATAATCCGTTCAATACCCCTGTGGTTAATTCCTACTGTTATCTCAGCATCCTTAACCATTTCATCCTCTACAAATAATCTAACCCTGTAGGGTTCGATTGCTGCAGAATGTACCGTGCCCATTGTAACTTCTGTTTCAATGACATTTTTTTCGGCTATCTTGTTATTTTCATTCATAAATCCACCTTCAAATGAGTTTTAAGATTATTTATCCAGTTATTTAGCATCCAAAAGCAAAGGTAGTGCTGAAACAACTCCTGAGAGTACGTCTTCAGGCCTTACAGCACATCCTGGAACTTTGGCATCAACAGGTATTATGTTATCTACAGGGCCCATAATCTCCTCTGATGGAATATCACCATGAATATTTTTATATACTCCTCCCATGAGAGCGCATGCCCCTGCTGCTATAACTGCCTTTGGTTCTGGAATGGCTTCGTAAATTTCCCTCAGGGGTTTCTCATTATGTTTTGTTACAGGGCCTGTAACCACTAGTACATCGGCTTCCCTAGGATTCCATGTCAAAAACACTTTGTACTGTTCAGCATCGTATTTTGGTGAGAGTATACAGTTAACAATTTCAATGTCACAGCCGTTACATCCACCTGTATAAACAAGCATGACATGTACAGCCCTTGCCCTTGAATATGATTTTAAGCTCATATTATTCCTCTTAAGGTCTAATTTTATTTTGATCGATAATTTTTATTCAAATTAAATTTTTTTTAATTTTCTTTCCTCTTTTTTAGTATGGTAGAATCTGCAAGGTACTGTGATATAAAAGCCACCTTGTCATCAGATATCTTCACAGGTTTTTCGAGAAGTTCAGAAATATCTGAATCAACAACACCCACATCGTTTGGATGTATTGTACCTGCCTCTCCAAACAAGGCATATAATGGGCAAAAATCATGGCAATAATAACAGTTCACACATTTTAAACTGTCTAATCTTGGTATTTTATCCTTTACAAGTCCTTCCATCAATTCTACTGGTTCTGGAAGATCTATCATCTCTATTGCATTTGTTGGGCATGCATTGGAACATCCCCCACAGCCTATACATGATAGTTCAGCAACCTTTTCAGTCGGTACTATTTTTCCCTCAAGAATTTTGCTCCTGAGTTCCATGTCAGTAACCCTGTCGGAGGCAAAGATAATCCTTTTGGTGTTGTTGATTATTCCGTCCAGGAATATTCTAATTAAATTTTTCATTCTGATACCTCAAATTCTCTTTCAAGTATAATTGCCTTTGCTGGACACGCATTGGAACAAGCACCACAATATGTGCATTTTGAGTCATCTATAACTATATTTCCTTCAGAATTTTCAGTGATGGCTTCTTCAGGACATATTTTGGTGCAGAGTTTGCAGTTCATACACATCTTATCCTGTACAAATGTGAAACCTTCTTTTATAGATTTTTTTAGGGTTGCTGTTCTTGGTATTGCATTGACTGGGCAGTGTATGGCACATTTTTCGCATAAAATGCACTTATCTGTATCCACATCAATAGATCCTCTTCTCAATGTTATAGCACCCTTTGGACATAATTCAGAGCATATACCACAACTTATACAATCTTCAGATACTGTACCATCCCATTCAATATTCTTGAGTTTTCTTGCCTTGTTAACATCACATACTTGAACACAATTACCACAGGATACACAGAATCCTTCGACAGCACGATCAGCTTCAGGAGATTCCCTTATTGTACCAACTGGACATACATCTAAACATTCCTTAGTTGTGCATTCACTACAAAGTACAGGATCGTAACGAAGTTTTCCATCCACAACTTTCAGTGCACCATGGGTACATGCTTCAGCACAGAGACCGCAGTTTAAACATGAAACAATGGAACCTTCGATTTTTTCTCCTTCAGCAGGTTTTCTTATGTGTATCTTGAAATCTTCAGAATATATTGCAGAGTTAGGACATTCAGAAACACATTTAAGACATAATGTACATTTCTTTTCATCCACTACCCCGTCCTTTATTGCTCCTACTGGACAAACATCTTCACATATTCTACATTCTGTGCACAGTCCTTCAGAGTTCACATTCACAACTATGGCATTGGTTGGACAGTAGTATTCACATCTTCCGCACAGTGTGCAATTTTCAGGATCTGTGCAGATATTGGTTCTGGTGGCGAATGCCTCCTCTTTTTTAGCTCTGGAGCCTGGCTGAATTGTTAAGTTTAGTGATTCTAAAAATTTAAGCTGCCTATCTTCAATAACATCTTGTGCATCTGCCCTTGCATTAATTGGACATGCATCAACACATATTCCACATCTTGCACATATTCCCTTAACAACACCATCCTCAATTTTGATGTTGTTGACTGGACAGGTCATCTCACACACACCACATGCATTGCATTTGGCACGGTCTACAACGAATCCTCCAAATTTATTTTTAAATATTGCACCGTTTGGACAGGCATCTTTACAGGCACCACATGTGATGCAACTGAATGCCTTTCCGTCAATGATTCTGATGGCATCAGTTGGGCATTCTTCAACGCACTTTCCAATGCCTTCACATTTCTTTGTTGATAGGAACATGACTTTACCTTCTTATAAGTTAATTCAATTGGTTATTTTAATTGTTATCCTCGTCCGAATGTTAATTTACCCACTATTATACCTGCTAATGCAGATATGAGTCCGTTAGCAAATACTGAATCTGTATAAAATGGGAATGGACCTAACTGGTACGCCATTACAATTACAACAATTACCAGCAACACATAAACCGAAGCAGGGAAGTACATCTTGCTTTCGGGGTTTGGTTTAATTCTTGTTCCGATTATAAATCCGATTATAAATCCTAGAACAAGTGGGCCGATATAAACCATTTAGTTACTCTCCATCTTCTTTATTAGCTTATCACTCTCTAGGAAGGTTATCACTACTGCACTTAAACCTACTAGAACCTTTAGACCAACAACAAAGTTGAGGTAAGGAATTATTCCTGCGTGTATTGGATCTGGATAATCAAATATGTTGACTATGTATGGAGGGACTATGTGATAAATATCAACTCCCAGGTTGTAGAGGAAAAATCCAGTGGTGAATAATCCTGCAAGTCCCAGGAATATGTAGCCAAGAGCCCCTATACTTTCTAAAGAAGCCATGAAATTGTGGCTAAGTTTTATAGGAGTTTTATCAACACCATATACTACTAAACAGAAAATTATTCCTGCTGCTATCATGGCACCTCCCTGAAATCCTCCTCCAGGAGTTATGTGTCCTCCAAGGATTGTGAGAGCACCATAACATATGAATATGACTGATGCAGGAAATGCAAATAGCTTTAAAATTGTACTCATTCATCATCACCTCCAAGTTCAACTTGGCCCCTTCCAAATACAAGAAGGGTTACTATAACTGCTGTTACAAGGATCAATGCTTCTCCAAGGGTATCATATCCTCTCCAATCAAACACCACATTTGTGACCATGTTAGGAGCTATGTGTGGTCCTACCCAGTTGTATATATAACTTATTCCAGGGTAGATCATTGTGGAAAAGTGGAATATTGACTGGAACAGCGTTGCTGCAAATATTAATAGTGCTACTCCGGCTATAAGATTTCGAATTCCTTCAGACATTTAAATTCCCCCAGTAAAATAGTGAAACTATTATTGCCAGTGCTACAATCACATAGAAACTCATGGTTGCAAGTGAATCATTCTGTTCTCTTTTTAGCCTTGGCATTATAGGCATTGCCATGAATATTATCAGGAACACTATAACAATCAGGGCCATCATTAGGGCTCTGTTAAGTAATCTTAACATCACAACTGCTATTAAAAGGGAAGATACTATTGTGATCTCTGCAGTCAGCATTGAGGTTGCTGAAATATTTGTAACAGGATCTTCATCTCCCGTTTCCATTTTCATGTCTTTTATCTTTTTCAGTATGAAATCATAGATGTTCATATAATCCCTCTTTCTTTATGCTATCCCCATAGCTAGCCCTTGTAAGTAATTAGTAGCAAGTTGCGGATACAATCCGAACACCAGACATATTATTAGTAAACAGACCATTGCCACTATGGTGACTCTTGGAATTTTCGCATTTTCTATTACCAGACCTACTGGTTTTGGTCTCAAATAAATGGTGTGGAAAGCCCTCATGAATGTCATGAAGGTTACTATACTCAATAAAACCATTATTATGGCCACTTCAGGCAGTCCTGAATTCAAAGATGATTGGACAAGCATAAGTTTACTTTGGAATGCGTTGAAAGGAGGCACTCCTGCCATTGCCAGCCCTGCTAAAAGCACCAGTAAAGCTGATTTTGGAGTCTCAATCATCATCCCACCGAGCTTCTTAAGTTCTGTTTCTTTGGTTTTGTACATTATTGTACCAAATCCAATGAAGAGTAAAGCAGTTATAACTGCTTCATTAACTGCCTGGAAAAGTCCTGCTGTTATTCCAAACGCAGTTCCAAGCCCAAATCCGACTCCTATGTAACCAAGTTCTCCAACAGCCAGAAATGCTATCAATCTCTTGAAATCTGTCTGGGTGATCGCCATTGTAATACCAAGAACCATCGCTATGAGTGAGATTCCCAGTATAAAGATTTCTGTAAACTGAAGGTATGAGAAGATTCTAAGTATAATTACTCCCAAAGCCACAAATGTAAATACAGATAAAGCTTGTAAAACAGCTGCCCCTGTTGGTAAAGCTTTACTGTACATTGCAGATTTTATTGTGTGGAAAGGTGGAAGTCCCGCAGCATATAACCATCCGAATATTATCAGACTTGCAGCCATTAATAACACTGGACTGTGACCATTCACAAGCCCCGTTTTTATTGAGTAAACTATGTCTGTTATATTCACATTCCCGGTTACTCCCAAGAGTAATGCTATACCCAAAAGTAACATTGGTGATGCTATGCTACCAACAATAAGATATTTTAATGCGGTTTCATAGTTGTAATCAACCTTGGAAACCAGAACAATTCCCACCTGTGTAAGTGCGGCTATCTCAAAAAACACGTAAAGGTTGAATATGTCGTCTGAAAGTAGCATTGCCATTACAGAAGCAACACCCATTAACATGAGATAAATGTACACTCCAGAAGGTTTCTTAACCTCGTAGATGGAAATGAATATTGCAAACAATGCAACAAAACCCAAAATAGTTATCATCAACTTTTGGGCACTTCCGAATACGTAGGTTATGGCCGGGTGAAAAATGTTCAAGGCAGACCCTGTTATGAAGGTTGGAAGTCCTGTTGCAATGGTTGGATTCTGTACTAGAGGAGCATAACCACCGAAGTACTGTATACCATAGTTTGCAAGCAGAGGTATTGTTGGAAGAAGTAGCGCAACAATTACAGATATTATTTTAACTACCCTACTCTTTTCGTGGAGAAGATTTAAAAATAAAGCACATGTAATTGGTATTATTATCATCAATGGGATTAGAAGATTTTCTGTACTCATTTCAAACCCTCCATGAATCGAGGATTAACCCTGTAAACATCTAACTGATTTGGAACATTCAGTTCAATGTTGGTTTTTATATTATTTGATGAGAATTTTGAAACCATTTCAATTATCTCCAAGAATCTTTGATGCACTTATGGATCCGTACTTTTTGTTAAGTACTATTATTAGACCAAGCATTACTGCCATTGTACTGGCCCCTATAACAATACTGGTTAAAACCAGTGCAAATGGGAGTGGGTATGAAGCACTCTGAGAAAATTCTGACATTGACATGCCTGGTAAGAATATGTAAACTATTCCTCCTGCTTTGTAACCCATTGCAATCAGGAACAGGTTAGCCCCATCTCCAATAAATGCGAGAGATATAACCTTTTTTATAAGATTATCAAGGAATAATGTACCAAATATACCTATAACTATTAGTGCACCAGCAGTTAAAAGTGATGCTAATTGTGTATCCATTATCATATTATTCCTCCACCCTGCGTGTTCTGTAAACTGCCAGAGCAAAAAATACCGGCACAATTGCGGATCCAACTATGGCCTGTGTCAGTGCTACATCGGGTGCTTGAAGGTACTGGTAAAGCAAGGCCAGTGAAGCCCCTGGAATTCCAGTTAATATGGCTGCTTTTAGGAGATCTCGTTGTAATAACGTTATTATTGCCCCTAAAATTGTTGTAATCATGAAAACGTACTCTATCATTGTTCTTCCTCCCCATAGAAGTAACCGTTTGCAACTGCATGGGCTGCGAATGGTACAAGTATGAAGTATGCAACTGCCAAGAGTGGTTCGTTTATTGCTAAAAGTGCTAGGATAAGAGCGGTGTCAGCAACTCCTAGAATATGAATCCTTGCATAGATTATATTTTCAATATCATCCTTAAACCTCAAAATTCCGTAGGCTGCTAAAAGCACTAGGAAAGCAGCTATGATGAGTATTGCCGATTGTATCAATGTTATTATGTCTGTCACATGATCATCCTCTTAAAACTCTTGCAAATGCTATGGTACCCACTGGTCCAAGGAATATCAATGCAGTTGCTATATCCCTACAGAAGGACAAGTTGTAGATGTGTTGAATTAAAATTAGCATTACCGCAATTGAAATACTCAAACCTGACAAACCCACCAGTGCCATCGCTATCTTTTTTCTTGTTGTGATCCTTATTGTGGCCAATGCAAATATTGCAAGAGCCCCCATGAGAATGTATTCTGATATAAGCAGTATGTTCATTCTAACATCCCTTTAATATATGGTTCAAATGGAATTACTTCCTCCACAGATCGTGGAGATATGGTTGCAACCTTTAAAATACAGTTTTCAGAGTCAAGATCGATAGATAGAGTCCCTGGGGTTAATGTAATACTGTTCGCAAGTATGGCTTGGGAAACAGGCCTTTCAAGTACTGTCTTGATCTCAACCACCACAGGTTCCACATCTCCATTGATTATTCTTTTGACAACATCAATTTCAGCTTTGAGTATTTCAAAGAGAAGAACGACGAAATAAGCTATTCCATAGTAAATTCTGGTTATAAACATTGCGATTTACTCCATTTTCATACTAGCATGACATTCAAATGAATTAACATGGCAACAGGAAAGATAAAAACTGTACAAATATCAGTTCACACATGAATCATTGAAAACCATGATAATTAATTCATCATTATAAAACATGATATATAAATAATTAACTAAATTGTATTTTTTTTGATCTAATGAATTCAATAATTTGAATTAAAATTTAATAAAATTTAAAACCACAGGAAATGGTTTCCGTACATTACCACTGAAATGATCACCGCCCCCAAGTATAATCCAAGTAAGGTAAATCCTGCCAATTTATGGAACTTTTGTGATGTTATAGGACTGAAAAGTTCAACACCTGCCTTTGTGAAAAGATCTAGAATTATATGACTAAGTGCACCTATTAAAATAGCTATAAATACATAATAAGTATTAAAAGCCTGACTAGATGTGAACAATAATGCCAATATTATTATAAAAGCATAAATTGGGACTAGCTTCTTGTTTAGAATTACGATACCGAGTATTAATGAGATGATAATGAGACTGATCTTGATGCTCACCCCATAATCAGACATCATTGTATACGCACCTAGAACAAAAAATCCGATACATGCACTGATAAATATGATCCCCAATAAGGAATGCATGAACCCCCTATGCTCAGATAAATAGAACAACAATGCCATAAGAGCTATTAAAATTCCCACCAAATAGGGCAAATGCAATATGTAAAGAATTAAAGCTAGGATTATACCTAACAAACCAACTATGGTAATGTTCTTCTGGTTTACATGGTGATCCATGTCTATCATTGAAGCACCTATCACAGCTAGTGCTATATAGAAAACATCCTGAAAGAAAGGGAAAACCATTACAATTGAGACAAGGACATGTTCTTTGTAAGACGGCATTTTTATCGATTCAAGTTTGTTTTAACATTGTATAATAATTTACTAAATTAATTCCCTCAACATCATAATATATCGAAGTACTCGAGATATGATAACATCTGCCTGGAGGATGCTTCAACACTTCCTGCCCTAACTAGGTTATTTTCAGATACAACTTCGCATGTTACAGAAGCTATATATTTTAGGTTACATTCATCCTCCAATGCACCACCGTACAATGCACCAGCTACTTTATGACAGATTACCCTTGATTGTGTGGCCTCTGTTATATGTTTAGCAATTTTCACACTTTCTGAGCAGGGCTTCTTTGAACAAAATACACTCTCAATACCAGGATTGCTTCCTGGTTTGGTTGAGTGGAAGTCCGCCAAAGATAAAACCCCCAACTTATCTGTAGCCATTAGTATCCTGTTTGTAGCAGAACCACTCTTTTTAGTGGATCTATTCATGTCAAAACCCTTAAATCTCCTTGAATCGTTCTCAGTGGCGTTTGGAACTGCAAAAGGAACAACATATACTGTCCCGTTCAGATTTTCACCATCCAGATATTCCAAAAGATTAAGTGCTGCTATTTGTGGAGGTAGCTCATTTCCATGGACCCCTGCCGTGACCATAACCTTAGGAGAACCATTTCCCATTTTCATCATTGGAGTCCCATATTTGGCCGCTTTTACCATTTTATGTGTGATATCTCCATCTGAAACATGATCCATAAGTACACTGTTTTGATCAATCGTTCCCCCTGTTTTATGTGTTAATATAGTTAGGTGTTTACTGGTCATACTCCACCAAAGTTTAAATTGTAATGTTGTGAAATAGTTACTATGTATTTTAAACTGACAAATATAAAATGTTTACAAATTAATTTCAAGGTGATTTAATATGGAAAAAGTGGTTCTTGCATTCAGCGGGGGATTGGACACATCAGTATGTGTGAAGTTATTACAAGAGAAATACAATATGGAAGTAATAACAGCATGTGTGGATGTAGGACAACCTGAAGATGAAATAGAAAGACCAGCACAAGTTGCAAACAAAATAGGAGTAAAAAAACACTACACCATCGATGCCAAACATGAATTTGCAGAAGAATTCATTTTCAGAGCTATTAAAGCCAACGCTATGTACGAAGGATATCCACTGAGTACTTCCCTTGCAAGGCCACTCATAGCCATGAAAATAGTTGAACTGGCCAAAAAGGAAAATGCAGATGCAATAGCCCATGGATGTACTGGAAAAGGTAACGACCAGTTCAGGTTTGAAACAACCATAAGATCAAGTTCAGTTTGCGACATCATAGCGCCTGTAAGGGATCTTAATTTAACAAGAACCGAAGAAATGGATTACGCTGTTAATAACAACATTCCAGTTCCTTCAGATAAACTTTACAGCATAGATGAAAATGTTTGGGGTAGATCCATAGAAGGTGATATCCTTGAAGACCCAATGGTAGAAACTCCTGAAGAAGCATTTGAATGGACCAAATCAACTGAAGATGCACCGGACGAACCTCAAAAAATTACAATAACCTTTGAAGAAGGAGTTCCTGTAGCTATTGATGGTGAAATGATGAATGCACTTGAAATTATCAAGGAATCCAACAAAATTGCAGGTTTACATGGAATTGGAAGGGTTGATATTATTGAAGATCGTATCATTGGATTGAAATCCAGGGAAAACTACGAAACTCCCGGTGCCGAACTATTGATTACAGCCCATAAAGCTCTTGAACAGTTAACATTAACTCGAGAAGAACTTAAATTCTGTGAAACCATCACACAAACCTACTCGGAATTGGTTTACAATGGACTATGGCACGAGCCCCTAAGAGAAGATCTAGATTGTATAATAGATAACATGCAGCTTAGAGTTTCCGGAGATGTGATCCTGAAACTGCATAAAGGCAGCATAAGAATATTGGGACGTGAATCAGCTTACAGTCTTTACAGTGAAGATGCAGTTTCATTTGAAGATAAAGAGATGGATCAGCGGGAAATAGCAGGAATGGTTAAGAATTATGGATTGCAAGCAGCCTGCTATCAAAAAGTTTGTAAAAATGAGTAGGTAAATTAACCTACATACTATTTTTTTAAGTTAGGAAGGGAATTAATGATCCTTGAAACAGTATTGTTTGGAATTGTAATAGCAGTATTAATTGCCATAGGTCTGATTATTCTTTTTAAAGCCGCAGGCATCATAATTAAAATTTTGTTACACATGCTCTTCGGGGTTGTTATGCTGTTTATCGTGAATATATTACCCTTCGTAGATGTTCCAATAAACATACTCACAGTACTTGTTGCAGGTTTTGGTGGATTTATTGGAGTAATTTTACTGGTATTTTTGAACTTAATTGGATTTATCTAAATTTGTTTCCAAGAAAACACGGGGTATTTGATTTAACATATCTGATGCCAAAAAGTTATAGCCATACGTTTCTTTTGAAAGATCACCAGCCACACCATTGATGTAGGATCCCAAAAATGCGGCTTCATAAACATCATGCCCCTTTGAAATCAACCCCCCAACCAATCCCGCCAGAACATCTCCTGTGCCTCCTACAGACATTCCAGGGTTTCCAGTGGTATTGAGTTTCATTCTGTTTCCATCTGAAATGATATCAACTGCGCCCTTAAGCAAAACAGTACATTCAAATTCAGAAGCCGCATCTTTCACTGTTTGCATCTTATCTTCCAGATTTTCAGGAACATCTAAGTTAAAAAATGCTCTGAATTCTGCTTTGTGAGGCGTTAAAACAATTTGTTTTTCAGAATCCTTTAGAACATTTTTATCCACAATTTTTAATGCATCTGCATCTAAAACCATGGGTTTTTCAATTTTTTCAACCATTTCATTTAAAACAAGGCCAGTTTCATCTTTTGTTCCTACTCCACATCCTATTACAATTGAATCTGCATTATCAGACATTTCAAGCATGTCAGAAGAATCTTCAAAACTTATGTACTGTTTTGAAAGACCTTTAACAATTAAATCAGGAGAATATGATCTTACTGAATCACTGACAATTTCTGGGCAGGCCACAACAGCAAGATCGACTCCTGATCTGAGGGCAGACATGGCTGCAAGAGAAGGAGCTCCAGAATAGTTTTCACTACCCCCCAACACCAATACTCTTCCATTCTGACCTTTATGAGAATATTTATTTCTCTTATTCAGCCTCAAAAGATCTCCAGGTCCTGTAAAAATTTCAGCTTCCCTGGGAATGCCTATATCGCAAACAGTTAAATTCCCCGTATAATCAGGAATAGCCTTTAATAATCCAGTTTTTGGTTTATGAAATGTCACAGTGTGGTCAGCCATAACTGCAATATCGTAAACATCTCCGGTAAGTGGATCTATGCCTGTAGGAATATCAACAGCCACGATTATACTCTCTGAAGCATTTATATATTTCACTACAGTTGCAGAGGGTTCCCTCATTTTTCCATTTATCCCTGTGCCCATGATTGCATCAACGACAATATCTGCATTTGTTGGTTCAAGCTGAGAAGAATCGCTAATTTCAAATATTTGAATTTTAGAATTGAATTGACTCAACTTCTTTATAATATGCCAATTAATCATTGTTTCATTGGATTTAATCCCAGATTCTGTACCTAAAAAGTATACATCAACAGTATAATCCCTTTGAATCAGATGTCTTGCAACGACAAATCCATCCCCACCATTGCCCCCACTACCTGCATAAATTGTCACATGGCACTTTTTAGATATTTCAAATATTTTTTCTGCAACGCATTTTCCTGCATTTTCCATCAGCATCGATCTAGGAATACCAAAAGCTTCAGAATTTGCATCAGTAACCATCATATCCACTGGATCCATTATTATCACCCTAAATAGATTCTAGAAATTTTATTATAATATATTATTTAATGAATAGAAAATTAATGATTTCGTATTTTTCTATTAAAAACTACTACTAAATATAAAACCGTAATACTACAATAATTAATTATAAATTAAAAAACGCTGAATTATTAAAAAACTGATTAAATTTTTAGTGAATGGAATTTTAGTCTTGACTATAAAATATTGTTGATTTGGTGATAATCTTGCGCCCACCATACCTACCCATACTACCTACCAAAGATGTAGCAGATGAACCCTACACCCTTGCATTTTATGCCATCATAGGAGTGCTGCTACTCATACTCTATGGAATTATTGGTTCTATCTACATCATGAAGCTAGATCCTTTAAATTCCTTATATTTTACCGTACAAACAATAGCTACGGTGGGTTTCGGTGATATTCAACCAATAACACCCATACAAAAAATTTTTACCATTACTCTTGTAATGGGTGGTGTTGCATTGCTCGCCTACGCATTTACACTAACAATAACGGTGGTAACTATGACTGTGGAAGAAATTGCATCAGGTGCCAAACAAAGAAAGATGATAGCTGCATACAATGATCATTTTGTTCTGTGTGGTTATGGAAGAGTTGGTAGTGCTGTGCATAAAGAGTTGAAGAAGAGAAATATCCAAGTGGTAATTATTGAAAAAAATAAAGATGTTGTAGAGAAGGAACTCTGGCAGGATCCTAAAGTTTTGGCAATACCTGGAGATGCCACTGATGAAACCATTATGATAGATGCGGGCATTAAAAGGGCCAGGGGAGTTATAATCACCACAGGCGAAGATGTTGACAACCTCTTTATCACACTCACAGCCAGAGAGTTAAGTCCAAAAATATGGATAGTTACCCGGGCCAGTAAGGCAGAAAATGTTCGAAGACTCTACCGTTCAGGTGCTGATAAAGTCATATCACCTGAAACAAGTGGAGCTGAAGATATTTATTTTGCATCTATGGAACCCACCATCATGAAGATCACTGTTAAACACAGTGTTGAAGACATCAGAAAGGAATCTGAAATTATACTGAAGTATGGTTGTACATTGGAAAATATAGAGTACCATCTTCCAGAATTTACAGAACCACTTGCCAGGAAGGTGGGTGTTTCAGACATTAGTCAGTTGAACAGATTTTTAAGCAGTCTGGAAAATGAAAAATCCAGGAAAAAATCGTTAGAAAACATCTACGAATCTGTTAGTGGAATCCATTCACACTGGATATCAGGCCCTAACAAGGAAAGTCTTGATAAGGTTATATCTGAACTGAAAAAACAGGGCATTCTTCTAGGAATTAACCTGGATGAAGACGAAATTAAGGAAGTTGCCCGGAAAAACGGTAGAATGGTGGAAGTAGTTTTAAAGCCTGAGATAAAAATTACAGAATCTCATGGTGTCCGAGATATTCGGGAAGAATCACAAATAATACTCAAACACGGTTGTACCATCGAAGATATTGAGTATTACCTGCCTGGATTTCACGAACCACTGAAAAGGAAGATTGGACTTTCTCATGAAGAGGAAATGGACCGTTTTTTAAACAACATGACCCAGGATCCTCAAAGGATGGAATCCTTAGAAAGATTGTATACATTATCAGGAGGAGGAATTCATTCCCACATCATCTCCAGTACTGATACTGAAAGTTTAGGAAAAGTTGAAAAAGAATTAAAGGCCAAAGGATTTTTATTGGGAGTTAATTTATCACCTGCAGAAATTAACCAGAAAATAGCAGAATTTGGTAGGGTTTCAGAGTTGCTTGTCAGGCACAAGGCAAGTGAACTGGACGATAAAAAGATCATAATAGAAAGGGGTGGCAGGGTATTGGATTCCAAACATTACTTGCCCGGGTTAAGACAAGTTGTTACTCGTAATTTATATTTAAAGGATGAAGAGGACTTAAAAAATTGTGAAGAGGAATATAAGAAACCTGACGCTAGAAGAACCTTGGAGACTCTATCACAAATCTCAAGACATGTGCATTCACACACTGTTTCTGCTAGGGATTCTGAGACCATAATGAAAATTGTTCAGGAACTAACCAAAGCAGGAATCCTCCTTGGGGTAGATCTTCCTCTAGAAGAAATCTGGAAAATTGTGGAAAGTGAAAAAATCGAAGAATTCTGCATACAGTAAAAAAAATATATTTAAACCAACTATTCAAAAAAAATTAATGAATGATGGATGTTTTAGCATACATCATGTAGTTGTAACTGGTATTTACCCAGGTTTCCGCCGAAGTTTCCTGCGCTTATCTGAATCACACCTGAAACTTTAACAGCTGCCTCTATTCCTGCTTTCATTGCTGCTTTTACAGCGTCTTCATCTACTCCATCGATAACAATTTCGTAGACACCGTTTACATTTTCAGGTATTTGGCAACCTTCAACATCATCCTTCAATGTTACACACATTTTTTCGTTGGTTGATGCTCCTAGGAATTTGTATTTGTTGGAACCCACCTTAGATCCTGATGCAACAATCCCTCCAGGGAATGGAGTGATTACCCCTTGAACAGCTTCAATTGCATCTACAGCTGCATCAGCAGCTAATAATCCTGCAGGCTGGTTTTCAGCTAATATAAAGAAATTTCCACCTGCAACACCTGCTTTTATGCCCAGTTCTGCTTCTACGCAGAAATCTCCAGACATGAGTGGTATTGAATGAACTTTTCTTCCTTCAACATCAAGTGTTTGTTCGTATCCATCACCGAAGAATTTGAGCTTTTGGCCTGTCTTGAGTTTTTCATCTGGCTCATCTAACCAATCAAATACAGCTGTTGTAGCTGCTGTTAGAATACACATTCCTACACGTTCTAATAATTCATGATCGAGTTTACCTTTGTTCATGTTACAGATCATTATGGCGTAGCCAGGTCTTCCATCAGGTGTTTCCTGTGGCGGTACGTAGCAGTCTATTCCTGCTTCTGCTGGGCAGCCTATAACTGATGTTCCGTAACCTGTAGCTTCGGTAGCTGCTACCAGAGCCAGTTTTTTTGTTGCTGCAGTAATAAGAATTCGTGATACTTTTATATCGAATGCTTCTGCAAAGTTATCTTCTATTTCCACTCCGTTTATATCCATGATTATCACCGTCTGATCGTAGTTTAGAAATAGATATATATTTTTCCATTTAACTTTGGAACCATATAACCATGATTTAAAAAAAAAATCTGGATAGAAAGTAGTTTTTCACTAAAATTTGTCTGAAAATTCGTCCATCACACCAGAACCAACATATGGAAGCATACCCATCCCTATGAAAGATGTCATCCAGAAAGATATTAAACGTTCCACTATGGTTGCAGCTGCACTTATTGATGGTGGAACTCCTGCTGCTGAGTAAAGGATTATCATAATTCCATCAACTGCACCCACCCCACCTGGAAGTAAAGGTATCATTCCTATGAGCGTTGCTATAACAAAAACAGCAGCTATGATACCCAGGGGAACTGGTGTTCCAAATGATGAGAAAACTATGTAGACTCGTATTATCTCAACGAACCATATCACGAAGGACAGCGGCAGACCATACATCAAAACCCTTCTATCCCTTATCATGATATTCATACTACTTTGAAAACCTTTCATGGCGTTTATGGCTTTATCCTCAATTTCATGGTGTTTCTTCCTTGAAAATCTCTTGAACACGCCCACCATCCACAGCGTTATCCGTTGGCCAGCTGTTTCGTTAATGCACATGAAGAGAATTATTATAAAAACTATGACAAGGACTATCAATGAAATTATCAAAGCTATGACAATCCATTCCGGAAGTTTTAAAGATAAAACTGAATACAGTATTGTAATTATTGCCAGGACTACAAACGGGAAAGTATCCAAACCCCTATCCGCAATAACCGTCGCAAAAGCATTTTCCATAGGCTCTTTAGTGTACTTTCCAAGCATATAGGCCCTGACTGGTTCTCCTCCACCCCTTGCACTAGGGGTTATGTTGTTAATGGCCAGTCCAACCATGAGCATTGGAAAGATGTGCTTCTTTTTAATGGATATCCCTAATGATCTGATGGTTATAGACCATCTTTGAGTCCACATCCCGTATATGAAAAATTGAACAACCACTGCCAGTAATACATACCATGGATTGGCTAATTTAAGGGCTTCTTCAATTTTTCCAGGCCCAATGAAAATGACCATCACTGCTAAAATAGCAATTCCAAAAATTAGAAGTCCTATGGTTTTGCGATTCATAATAATTACCCAAATAATAATACAACTTTACGCCTTAAATTTTTTTAATTATTTTATATCGGTGATGAATTTCCTTATTTATATAAATTGGCCTAGTTAAACCATAACTATGTTACAATTCAACAACTTCACAACCTAGATCATCGGGATCAACTAATATAATTGTCTTTTTTCCAGTAACATAACCACATACTTCCCCAGGATTTATAATAAGTGTTTCATCTCCCATAATTTCAAGTTTATGAGTATGTCCCCTCACTACCACATCATATTTACCACTTTTTGCCAGGGCATCCACTATTTGAGGATTTTTACCATGTAGGATCGAGAATTTCCAGCCTTCCACTGAAATTTCCTTGAAATCTTCGAGCAGACATATATCTGAATATGCATCCTTAAGATCTTCCCTTTCTCCATCGTTATTTCCAAACACTGCAACCATTTCAGGTTTTAAATTAAGAAATTCCTTAGCAGTAAAGGGAGATATCAGATCACCGGCATGTATAACTAGATCAACATTTGATGAATTGAAGGTTTCAACTGCCTTTCTTATTGCCTGGAGATTGTCATGGCTATCAGACATTATACCAATCATGTAATTAACTATTGTTTTCAAATTTAATAATCTTTAGTACAGGGCGGATAAAACAGTGATCGATTTGTATTTGAAGGTTTAACTTGAATAAATTTCGATCTGGCGATCTATTTCACTTAAAATAGATTTATTTCCATCCTGAGTGTAGGTTTTAAGGACTTTATCATATTTTGTGAGGTTGTTTAAAAAGTTTTTAATAACATCCACATCGAGCTTTTCATGAAACTCACCATAGCCCAATCTTTCGAGGTAGATTGCATTTAATATCTGTTCAAACTGTCCCTTTACAGGAACACTCAACACTGGCTTTTTTAGATAAATTGCCTCACTAAGAAGTGTGAAACCTCCATTAGCAATTACCGCCTTGCAGTTACCGAGATCTTCGAAGAACTGGTCTTCATTAAAATTTCGAAAAGTCACATTGTCTTCAACTGTCTCTTTATCAAACCCATAAACAATGAAATTTTCATCCAGATTCTTCAGTAGATTTATTAATTCCAAATTTGAAGAACTGGTCTGGTAAACAAGAACATTATCTCCCTTTTTCGGTTCTAATTCAAGTATTTCTTTTCTTAGAATGGGCGGAAATATAGATACTTTTTCATCGTTTTTTATTTCAGGGTAAAAGTATGATGTGATTATATACTTCTGTGGGCGCTGTATAAACGATCTGACAACTCCTTCAGCTTTTAGTTTGTCCCTAGAAAATTTCTTTGGAACATCGATCTTGCACTGTGTGATTACATGCATGTTATCTATGCTTATCATAGGGACTCTGATGATCTTACTCAGAATGTTGGAGTAAAATTCAAAGTCTGAAATAATGAGGTCAGGTTTAAATTTATTCGCAATTCCATACAGCAAACGTATATTATCCTTAACATCCCGTGGAAGGTACTTCATTGCATTAATAAACGTTTTTTTATCGTTTACTGCATTATTTTCGTAGACTGTGTTAAATCCATAAAGTCTGTAAACATCATCGAACTTCTGGGATAAAAAATCATAAGCCCTTTCACTTGCAAAGACCATTAATTCATTGTTATTTTTAAGATGATCTAATATTACTGAGGTCCTAATTGCATGCCCCATTCCTTCTCCACAGGCAGCATATATGATTCTTGGTTTATAATTTTCGTCGGGACTGTGTCCAAAATTGTAATCAAGTTCATCAGCACTGATCTTCTTTCCCCTGAAATCATATATCGTGCTTTTAGTGTATTTGAAAGCTAAATCTTTTATTCCTTCTTCTTCAAGTCGTCTTGTTGAAACTAAGAGTCTTGGATTTCTTAAAACTTTGAATGTGCTTATTTTCCCCATTCTTTCGATATAATCACTGTCCTCTCCAAAATCAAGGTTTTCATCAAACCCGTTAATTTCTTCATGAAGAGTTTTGGTGGTTAAAATCCCATAACATCCTGCCCCATGAGGTTTTATAGATTCAACACGTTTCATAAAGAAATTAGCAAATTTATGAAGTGCTTTATCCACATTTTTATCGCTGAGTGGCAGTATTTGAGTAATTGCAATTCCAAGATCCTTCTCCTCAAATTCATCTATTGCAGACCTCAAATAACCTGAACTCAAAACAACATCAGAATCTAAAAATAATAAATATTCCCCTTCAGCAGCTTCTGCGCCATTATTCCTTCCAATTGCAGGTAATCCTCCACTAATAATTTTACAACCACTTGAAGAAGCAATTTCACGCGTGGCGTCCTTAGATCCTGCATCAGCTACTATAATTTCGTAGTCTTTAAAATCTTGCTCTTTTATACTGTAAAGAAGTTTTGGAAGGTATTTTTCTTCGTTGTACGTTGGAATTATGATACTCAGCTTCACACTAATAATTACACCCTCAGTATTGTAATGTGTATATATGTATTTAAAAATTATATCTATTTTTCGATTTCAACCCCTGAAAAAGGAATAACTATCCCACGAAATAAAAAATAGAGGATATTCATCCTTTAATATGGTAAATGAACTATTCAAAGCTGAAAATTCATTCATATTAGCTGACACTGTTACCACAGTGTTGTTACCGGCAATTTTTTCATCTAAAACATTGAACCCTGGCAAGGTTACATTTTCATGTTCACCCACAATGGTTATATCATAAACATCGGGACTGCTACCAATGAAACTGATTATTATTCTTAATATCAAAAGCAGGATTATGATCAACGAAGGTTTAATCAGATCCCTCGGGGAAAATGGTTTTTTTATGGAATAAATTCCAAGTAAGCCCGCCATTCCTATCATTGCGGGAGCTGAAAATAGTCCACCATCCAACATACCAATCAACGATGTTGTGATTGCAAATATCAAAATTATTTTCTGTATATCTGGACGTTCGTCCACAGACAGCAACCCGAGTAAGTAAACAACTGGAAAAACCACGAAGATTACTGCTGCAAACCTTGGTACATATGCAGAAATTGAAATAGCAGTATGAATCGTAGATGGTAAACTCAGACCACTGTCTGATATTAAAATACCGAGCATTGATTTATAAACATGGCTATGTATGATGCTGCTAGTTCCCACACCAGGACTTGTAGATACAAATGTTGTAAATATTGATACACCAAATTTAAGCCTAATCCAAACTTCAATCAGAAGCCCAATAACATATGTAACTGATATAATGATAAGTAAAATCTTGAGGTAATAATTTCCAGATTTGTCAGGTATGAACATTTTTTTGGAGAATCTGGAACTATTAATAAACTGCGATAAAACTAAAAGGCTTCCCATCACCATGAAAAATATGATTGATTTTCCCTTAGAAGACCCCATAAGAAATGGGTATGTCAACTCCAGAATTATCTTATCAAAACTATTCACAACGATCAAAATCAGACTAAATCCAATCATGATTAAACCAATAAGACTCAGACGATTGATATGCAAAATGGATCACCTTTAAAAAAATAAACTTTAAAACTTTTTTTTTTATTTCTTAAAATTTGAAGGGTAAGTCGCCCATAATAATTCCTTCTAAAAGGTTATTTGATTTAACATTAATAGTTTACTAATTCAAAAAAAGCAGCCAATCATTGATATTAAATTTTTTGATGCAAATTTCACATCTTAATAAAAGATAAATACTTATATATGATTATCAGTAAAAAAAAGTCCTGATCTGCCCCAAAAACTGCTAAAATCAATTTTTGAGTACCGTATGTTAGATCCTTTTCAAAATTTAAATAGGATTATTCATATTTGACTGCAGTTCCTGTTACAGTCACCATGATAGTGTTTCCCATTGTCCCACCAAGGTTGTTGTATTTGATTCGAAGTCCAACAATGGCATTTCCACCTTTTTTACTGGTTTTTTCTTCCATACTTCCAATTGCAAGGTCACGTGCCTTCTTAAGTTCTTCCTCATAAGCTGAAGTTCTACCACCAACTACATCTCTAACTCCTGAAAAAAGGTCTTTGTAAACGTTGGCACCTAATAATGATTCTCCAGTAACTAATCCATAGTACTCAACAATTTTATGTCCTTCAATATTTGGTGTGGTTAATATCAACATTCTAAACGTGCTCCCTCAATTTTTAAATAGAAATCAATACCCCATATTGCCATTCTTAATTTTATTTATCTAAGTTAATATTAATTCTAATTTAATATTAATATTTTCCATAGATTCCCATCGAGAATTAATAAATTATACTAATAAAAAAAAATAAGAAGTATTAAAACTTCTTTAAACCTTATCCCAATACAAAACCATCCTATTACTTTACAAATATTAAAGGTTTGGTTGTTCTTCCTGTGGATACTACCCAGTTCATTCTAGAGAGTAATGAACTGAAAGATAATGTTCTGTAACCATATGATGGATCTGCTATCTTCACAAGCCCTGAATTCATATTCAATCCCATTAATACCACGTAGTGTCCAGAAGTATTAGGATTTAAAAATGACCTTATATGAAGTATAACTGGGTGGTTGGTTGATATGTACTTGTAAAGTCCCGCCCAACCAACTGATGAAAAATTTGAATCCCATGCACTCAGTTTGGTACCGTAAATAGAATTCACTTTATTCACAGCATTTATGAGTCCAGAATGTGTGGTTCCCACATTTGAATTCGAACTTGCATAGGATGCTAAAGTCATTTCATTTAATTTAAGACCGTAATCAGACAGTTCCATTTTAAGGGAAGATGGTCCGCAAGTGTATGATGTATCCTGATGATCATATACCAGATTTTTTACAGTGACCCATCCATTTGCGTATGTTTTTACCAATATTTTTAAACCGTATGCCTTTAAAATTTTCTGAAAACTGGCAATTGGGATTTTCTTAGTGCCATAACTCACGTAATTAGGTAATCTGTTGTTATTGTTGTAGAAATTTTGTGTACGTTTCAATCCATCCTTGATCTGGGCCGTTGTTAGCCCATAGGAATTTGTTGAAACCTTTGCATTTGATGTTTTTACCACTATTTTTAAACCGTACGCCTTTAAAATTTTCTGAAAACTGGCAATTGGGATTTTCTTAGTGCCATAACTCACGTAATTAGGTAATCTGTTGTTATTGTTGTAGAAATTTTGTGTACGTTTCAATCCATCCTTGATCTGGGCCGTTGTTAGCCCATAGGAATTTGTTGAAACCTTTGTAGTTGTTGATTTTTTTACAGTAGTAGTAACATTTTTACTTGTTGTAACCGCTGACTGAACAGTTGTGTGGGACTGAACAGTTGTGCTGCTTTGATTAGCGGCAGATACACTGCCTACATTTATGACCAGCGCTAATCCAAATAACATTAACACAGCCAACATTAATTTTCGCTTAATAATAACCCCTCCGCGTCGGAAATATCTATCAAAGGACATTCCTGACTGGTAAACTATTTTACAAACATGACATTTAAAAGCTTCGGTGCCAAAATCGGAATTAAACAGTCTAAAATGGTTTAAAAAACGAAATAAACATCGTTAATTGATTTTAAATTACTCTAAATTTATAACTTGTCTAAATCGTTTTTTTCAAGAAATCAACCCATAGCAAACCATTTATTGAAAATAGAACTAAATTTATACCTTTATTAAATGGCTCATTAAACCCTAATATTTAGTCCAATCTAACAAATGTAAACAGTAGACTGAAAAGCTGAATTTAAAGATTTTCAATAGCATTGACAGATATTAATGATTTAAAATCGGATTTAATGTTCAATTATTAGCCACTACAAATTCTGAGACCAAATATCTTAAATTTTATAACCATTATATCTGTTATAATGCAGCCAATTTATTTTAAAAACATAAATTAGTGATTTAAATTGATTTAAAACAATGATATCAATAATCTTCTTTAATAATAATTTAATAGAATAATAAACAATAAAAATATTAAAGATAAGATCAGGAGGGAAAAGAATGGATGTATTCACCATCGTTATAATTGGTATAATTATTCTGATTTTTTTAGGACTATCAATTCGAATCGTAAATCAGTATGAAAGAGGTGTGGTTTTTCGTGTAGGTAAAGTCATTGGTGTCAAAGAACCCGGTTTAAGGCTTATCATTCCTGTAGTTGATAGAATGGTTAAAGCATCGTTACAGATCGTTACAATGCCCATACCAAGCCAAAAAATCATAACTGAAGACAATGTATCCATTGATGTAGCGGCAGTTGCTTACTTCAAAATTATGGATCCTTACAAGGCAGTTGTAGAAGTTGAAAATTACAACCGTGCAGTAAACCAAATTTCTCAAACTACTGTGAGGAGCGTTGTAGGTCAGTTTAATCTTGATGAGATACTTTCGGAAACACCGAAGATCAATACAAGGATAAAGGAAATTATAGATAAACACAGCGAACCATGGGGAATAAATGTTACTACAGTGGAAATTAAAGACATTAAACTTCCAGATACGATGAAACGTGTTATTGCAATGCAGGCTGAAGCAGAAAGGGAAAAAAGAGCCAAAATTATTGCTGCTGAGGGAGAATATTTATCTGCAGCCAAACTTGGAGATGCTGCAGACATTATTTCTGAACATCCAATTGCACTCCAGCTCAGGATAATGCAGGTGTTAAATCAAATTGCAGTTGAGAAAAATTCAACGATAATATTCCCTGCCCCCCTAATGAACAGTATCACTGATATTGCAAACTTCTTGAAAACTGAGAATGAAAACATCAACGAAAAATAAATAATAATCTAAAAATGCCTTGGAAAGTTAAATGTTTAGATGTTTAATATTTAACTTTCTCAACCCTTTTTGTCTAAAAATATATATTGGATCAATTAGCATGATAGTTTGATGATTGCATATCTTAGAAGAAAAGATTTTTATCTGATTTTTAAGAATCTTGGAACTGTAATGGAAGGAATCGGTATAGTTATGCTGATTCCATTGATCGTTGCCCTAATTTATGGTGAAAACGATTTTGAAGGTTTTTTCATTGCAGGTATCCTATCAATGTCAATAGGATACATTCTCAAGATAAAATTTTCAGATAATATTAACCTGAAACTTAAACATGGCATGATAATAGCGGCCTTAGCCTGGCTTTGGGCTGCTTTAATGGGTAGCATATGCCTAATGTTCGGTACAGATATCAGTTTCCTAAATGCTTACTTCGAAAGCATGTCAGCTTGGACTGGAAGCGGTTTAACCATGTACACCGATGTTCAAATACTTCCTCAATCAATCTTATTTTTGAGAAGTCTTGAACAATGGGTAGGCGGACTTGGAGTTGTTATTGTTGTTATTGGAATCCTTATTCGCCCGGGAACAGCCGCATCGAGACTTTATAAGGCAGAAGCCCGGGAAGAAAAGATAAAACCAAGCATAGCAAATACAGTTAGGACCATATGGTGGATATATCTTTTTTATACAATTTTAGGAATTGTTCTTTATATGCTAGCTGGAATGTCACTCTTCGATGCAATTAACAACTGTTTCACCAACTTATCAACTGGTGGAATGTCAATTAAAAATGATAACATAGGTTTTTACAACAGTTCCGCCATTACCATCATAACCATTCTACTCATGATACTCGGAGGAACTAGTTTTCTTGTACATTACAAAGCCCTTAAAGGAAAGGTTTGGGATGTATTTCGTGATATACAATTCCAAGCTATGTTAATTATTGTTACAATTTTTTCGATTATGTTATTTGCTGTTTCCCATTTCACGTCTCTTAACTCTGTATTTTACGTTGTTTCAGCATTGAGCTGTACAGGATCAAACACTGAAACTGTGAGCACTGCGATAGGATGGACAGACTTCACAAAAGTCGTATTGATAGCCTGTATGATCATAGGAATGGCTGCAGGTTCAACTACTGGTGCTCTTAAACTCATAAGGGTAGTAACCTTAGTTAAGGGAATTTACTGGGAAATTGTAAAGGTTTTATCACCTGAAGGATCAGTATTTCCTCGAAAAATTAGTGGAAAAACAGTTAAAGATGCAGAAATTAAAGAAGCAGGAAGTTACACATTCTTATATCTCTTTTTTATATTGGTTGCCTGGTTCGTATTCTTGTCATATGGATATGGGGGAATAAATTCGTTATTTGAAATTGCATCTGCACAGGGTAACGTAGGACTTTCTGTGGGCATTACCCAACCTACCATGCCAACTATACCTGAAATATTGCTTATAATAGGAATGTGGATAGGTAGAATTGAGATCATTCCAGCTCTGGTCCTCCTTAAAGGAAGTTTTGATCTATTCAAAAGGTTTAATAGGTAAAAGATATAATTGGATAAATTACTTGTTGGTAAATTTATTTTTATCCTTCAATAAAAAGTTTAAGAGGATTTATTTATGGTTATCAATTCAATTGGGGTTTATCTATGTATGTAGTTATAATGGGGGGCGGAAGAGTCGGACTTAACCTTGCATCATCATTAGTTGCGGGTGGTCACGATGTTACTCTCATAGAAAATGATTCAAATTTATGCAACAATGCTGCCAGCGAACTGGATGCTTTAATAATTTGTGGTAATGGTACAGACATCAAAACCCTTGAAGAAGCCAATATTGCTGATGCAGATGTATTTGTTGCTGCAACTGGGCATGATGAAGCTAATCTATTATCAAGTATTTTAGTTAAAGAATACAAACCAAAAAAGATCATCGCAAGGGTAAGCAATCCTGATCATGAAGATGCATTTAGAAAGGTTGGAATTGATGATGTCATAAGTCCAGAACTCACAGCTGCGAGTTACCTTGAAAAGCTAATTATAAGGCCAAAAATTGCAGATCTTATTATTGTAGGTCAGGGCAATGCAGAACTTCTCGAAATACAAGTGGAAAATAAGAATGTTATCGGCAAAAAAATCGTGGATCTCAGTCCAACAGACGATTATATTATTGCAGCCCTTTACAATAACGGAGAAATTAAGATTCCAAAAAAGGACGATATTTTAAATAAAGGTAACAGAATTTCTGTTCTTGTGAAAAGCAAAGCAGTCAAAAAAACCACAAAACTATTTACGGCTTAGATTTTCTTTTGAAAAATAAATTTATTTTTTATTTTGTAGTTTGGAATTTTATATCATCCACTAATTTTATAGAAAAAATACTGGGGATGAAGAAGGTTATCCAACCAACATTCTGTATGATAACATTACATGTTCGGAACCATTTTCTGTCCATGGACCATGACCAGGCAGTAAATTTCGAACATCCAACTCACTCAACCTTTTCAAGGAATTTTTCATCTGTTCGATGTTTCCTCCCAGATCGGTCCTACCAAAGCCACCACCCGCAAAAACAGTATCTCCAGATATCAATGTTTTACCATCATAAAGGCATATACCGCCATTAGTATGGCCTGGAGTATGAAGCACCTCAAAATTATGAATTTTATCCCCCTCTTTAAGTTTTCGATTCACTTTGAATCCTTCCATTGATCTTCCAAACATGTTTGCCACAGTGGCATTGCCATCCTGATTTTCCACAGCCTTTGCATCCTCAACATGCATTGCAACTTCCAGATCGAAACATTTGTTTCCTCCAATATGATCGAAATGATTGTGCGTATTCACGATTAAACTTAGATCATCAAGGGATAAACCTGCTTTTGATATGGAATCCCTGATGTAATCACAGTTATCTCCTGTTCCAGTGTCAACTATTACATCTTCGAAAATATAAACATTAGAATCGTTTCCTATTCCTTCAATCATTATAATATCATCTATTATTTCCAATTTAACACCTACTCGAAAATTTGTTAAAAAATTTTTCAGCTTGTTAGTTGTTATAGATTTAAATTGGATAAGTAGTTAACAGAATTAAAAATAAGAATGGGGTCACCGGGATTTGAACCCAGATCCTAGGATTTCTCTTGTCTCAGTACTCCAATTGGTCATCATACTTTCCTTCAGAGTGCGCACTTTCTTCAAAGACAACTGGAGTCCCAGATGATAGCCAGATTACACTATGACCCCAATGATATATTTGGATAATCCAAATATTCATTGATTTAATTTTTCAAGCCAAGGGAGAGATTTGAACTCCCGTGTAATGGATCTGCAGTCCACCGCTTCGCCGCTAAGCTACCTTGGCATAGTAGATATACTTAAGTGCATTTTATATTTAAACCTTGCGGAGAGGATTGTCTAAAAAATTATTATTTAAATTTTTACTCAGAACTCTAATTCACCGTATCCTTAGATTTCTATCAATATTCAGTTATCTTAAAAAATTTAGGTTATCCTGTGATTAAGATTAGACTTCCTGATGCTTGTGGAGGATATGATTGTATTATAGGACCTTTAAACTGAATATTAACACTTTGTCCTGATTTGAGATCTGAGAAGTTTATTTGGGTTCGCTGATTACCATTCTTAACAAATAACTGAGTGTCATTGGTAACTCTAACTGTTACATTTGCTTGTTGATTACCAGAAGTAACTAAACCTTCTACTAGGATTGAATTCGCATCAGTAGAATTATTGTCTGCTGTACAAACACCAACAATTTTACCTGTCATATCCCAATGTTCACCCCCAGTTGCAACAATAGCACCGTAAACTACGCCCATAAACATCACGAATAACATAACAATAAGTATGACATTTTTCATTTTCAAACCAACTTAAGTTTCAATTTCTGACCATAATTAAATGCCCAGAATTAAATCTGACATAGCAACAATTAAGAGGGTTTAACAGAAGTAACCATAATAATTGTACTCATTCTTAGTATATTTTGCCAACCTATTTATAAATTCATTGGTCAAACATCTGATTCTTTTGAATTCTAAGTAAAAAAGAAACTCTGATCGTACAATCAAATCAATACTGTTCTTCGAGTTCCCTATGGATAAGTTGATGTTTTTTGATGGTGGTTTCAAACAGTTCCTCAAATAGTTCAGGAAGTTTAGTGTCTAATACTTTAATACCCTCTTCTGTAATGCCACCCTTTGTTGCAACAGCAGATATTAAATCTTCAATTCCATAGTTTTTCTCATAAAGGAGCTTTGATGTTCCATACAATGTACTTATGATCATGTTTTCAGTTTCTTCCCTTGAAAAATTGCTATTCTTAGATGCTTCAATGGAAAATTCTTGGAATATCTTTGCAATAAATGCCGGAGAACAACTAGTTATATCTGCACCAACATCGAGATCTACTTCATCAACAATTTTCACGTCTCCAATTGATCTAAACAGCCCATTTACAAATTCTGATTCTTTAGGTGTCACGGATTCATGATGACAAACCAATGATACTCCTTCATGCACTTCAGATGTGATTGAAGGTATCACCTTGGTAATTTTACCATCAAAAATGGAACCAACCCTATCGATTCTAAGGGCAGCTGAAATATATATTAGATGGGTTTCTTGAGATATATGGCCTTTAATTTCTTCAATTACATTTTTAACCTCGGATGTACCGGTGAAAAGAAATATAATGTCTGAATTCTGTGCAGTTTGAACATTGTTATCTGCAATTTCTACTTCAGGATAATTCTTTTCAAACTCAGATAGCTTAGATCTTGTTCTGGTTGATACAGTTATGTTGGATGGTTTCAGCATTCCAGAATCTAAAAATCCATTTAAAATCACACTGCCCATACTTCCATAACCAATAAATCCAATTTTTTTCATGCTTGTTCTCCTTCATGTCTTGAGTAAGCAAACTACAGTTTAAGCAGTTTTCATATGCAAATTTCAAGACTTAACTTATTCTTATTAACTGACTATTCTTCCCAGTAGTTATATAAAATTATGATATCCATTGAAACATTGAATTTAGAGGATAGATACGAGAATTACTGAACTGATGGAATTTAAAATTAAAATTTATATTTCATTACCCTGTACTTCAAACAAATGATCTCATTTTCCATTTCCTTCATCTCAAGCAGCCTGAGGTCTAGATTCCCTTCTTCAGTATCATTCTTGATATATGGTGCATCATTATTTGCACCGACCAATGTGGGGTGCATGAAGACAGTTATTTCTTCTACAAGATCATCAGCCAGTAGTTTGCTATTTAAAATTCCATCAGCTTGGACAGCAATATTTGTAACTCCAAAGTGTATGTTGAGTTCTTCAAATGCAGTGCCAAGGTTCACATCATCATACCCCACGATCATGTACTTAACATCTATTTCTTCAAGGAAGTTTAGATAATCTTGCGGTGTGGATCTAGAACACAGCACCAAAATATTCAGTGAACTGGAAACTTTATTTAGAATATTACGAGGAATAAAGCCATTACTGTCCGGTACCACCATAAGCTCTTTGAAATTGGTTTCTGATTCTTCAAAAAGGATATGATGTGTTTTAAAGGTTTCAACATCCATCAAAATAGTATCGGAATTTATTTCAGATTTAAGTTCGTTGTAAACGTTTTTATCTATTTCAAAGCCATTTATTCTCCCATCTAGGCTCATTGCAATGTAAAGAGTGACCTTTGGTTGCATTTTTTGAAATCTCCTCAAATTTCATTGAATTACTATACTATTGATACAAGGAACGAATAATCCACTCTTAGAGTTTATTGAAATTTAAACAACAAATTCTAAATGAACAATCCACTCCAAACAATTTTATAATTAACTCTGTACTCTAAACCATAAATTTTTGATGATCACCAATAGTAAAAATTTTCATTTCAAAATAAAAATTATAAATTCTAATCCCGGCATCAAAATTGTGATACCATAGAATTTGGGAGCTGTTTATCCTGGATCCATGCCTCCAAAACTTTGTTGAAATTATGAGGATTTTCCATGTTCCAAAGGTGTCCAGCTTCCAATGCCAAAGCTCCTTTGGCTTTAAATTTATCCATTATTTCTTTAGAAGAATCTTTGATAATGGTGTAATCCTTCTCACCAGCCATGACCAGTAGTTTTGATTCAGAAGTTGAAGGGAGTTTAGGTATTTTGAAGCTATGATTTTCTATAAGAACCCTTTCAATTGAGATGGTTCCAATCTGACAGGTTGACTGTTTAAACATATCGAAATTAGATCTCGGCATGTTATAAGTTCTCATATATGCCTTAATATAAAAATCGTTGTTTTTTACAGGCTTGTATACCATTAAAAGCTGATTTAAACGTTGTATTAAAGATCTGTACTGAGGGCTTCTGACTAAAGTTCCGCTAACCAGGGCATGACAAACCATCTCAGGGCATTTACTCATGATTTCGAGAATTATTTGTCCGCCTAAACCAATTCCAACCAGATTTACCCTTTCCTCTGCACAATCCTCAATTATTTTCCCTACCATTTCCGCTGATCTATGTATTGTAAATGGTTTCACATCTGCACTTCGTCCATGTTCTGGAAGATCTGGAATTATACAATGGTAATTTTTGAAATACTTAACCTGTTCATCCCACATCCACCCAGATATTCCTCCAGCATGCAGGAACAGTATGGTTTGTTCCTTCCCAGTTCCAGTTTCATCGAAAAATAGTTTCATGTTATTTTCCTGTAATTCATCTTAATTGTATTTGGACAAAATGATAATTGATGAATTGATATCTACAGAGGATATTCCATTCCATATGTTCCATCTGATTTACTCGACCACCATAGGTTTTTTTCACAGCATTTTCTGAAACCTATTCTCTCATAAAGTTTTTTTGCACCAGTATTCTCAAATATTACATCTAGTAAAACCCTTTTACATCCCTTTTCTCTTGCCAGATCAAATGAGTGTTCAATTATTTTTGAACCAATACCTTTTCCCCTCAAATTAGCAGATACTACCAGATTACCAATATAGAAGTCATCTCCTTGGATTGAAGATGCTGTTAACCTATCATAAACTGGTTTTATGAATGTTAATTTCAGGAAATCCTTGAAAGTCATTGTGGCCCTGAAAATTTTGGCTTCTTGAACAAATCCAATTTCATCTCCCCTAAACGCCACCAGGATTCCTTGGATAGCACCATTCTCATCTTCTGCAATGTAAATATGATCGTGCCCATAACTGTTTTTTCCAGATAATATGAGTTTTTTGAGTTTAATAACTGCCTTAACAGGATCTTCATCCAGAAATGTATTGAAAAGATTTTGATCAGTCTCATAAATCATCTCTGAAATCTGATCCATATCATATTTATTTACATCCAATTCTTTAAGCTTCATCTAAATTTTTACTCCTTTTTACTTAAAAAATTTCTATTTTAACTTTATTAATTTTGATTTGAGTCTATGCCTTAAACATCAGATTTAACAACCTATATAACATTCACAGCATAAATAAAAGTTCATGGAAAGTAGAAAATTCGTGCTTCTGGACATAGATTACATTACAGAAGATGATAAAGCTGTTATAAGAATGTTTGGAAGACTCAAGGGGGATGAAGAAGGTCAATCCATAATCGTGCTGGATAAAAACTTCAAACCTTACATATATGTGCTTCCATTGAATCCTGAACAGTGCCTGGCAGATTTAAACGAATTTGATATTGAAATGGTAGCTTGGGCCAGAAGTAAGTATCTGGGAGAAAATAAAGATTTTTTAAAGGTGACCCTTCATCACCCCCAAGATGTGCCTAAATTAAGGGACAAAATTAGAAATTTGGACTCTGTCATAGATATTTTAGAACATGATATTCCATTTTATCGACGTTACCTGATAGATAAGAACATTTTTCCAATGGGTGAAGTGGAAGTCAATGGTAACTGTCTGGATGAAAATTCAATTAGTTTCCGTTGCGGAACAGAGGTATGTATTTTTGAATTGGAAGGAGAACCTGAACAAGTTGAATCAGACTTTCCAGATCTTAAAACCCTTAGTTTTGATATTGAAGTGAGAAATCCGAAAGGTATGCCTCAAGCAGAGGAAGATCCCATTATCATGATGAGTCTTTCCAGTAATTATGGGTTAAAAAAGGTTCTATCAACTAAAACATCGGATCTGGAATATGTTGAAACCTTAAAAACTGAGGCACATATGATTCAAAGATTCTTTGAAATAGTGAGATCCGAGAATCCTGACATCCTCGTTGGTTACAATTCAGATAACTTTGATATGCCCTATATTCGTGATAGAGCAGCGAAGTTAAATGTGAACCCCAACATTGGAGTTGATGGATCAGGCATCAAGTTTATGAGAAAGGGTTATGCAAACTCTGCATTGGTCAAGGGAAGAATTCATGTTGACCTTTACTTAATTATGCGTAGATATCTACAGCTTGATAGGTACACCCTTGAACGTGTTTATAAAGAACTCTTTGATGAGGCCAAAGAAGATGTGCCAGGTGATGAGATCTACAAGTACTGGGATGAAGGCGGTGAGAAATTAAAAAAACTGTTCGAATATTCCTTAGACGATGCTGTAGCTGTTACCAAAATATCTGAAAAAATGTTACCACTTAGTATGGAACTGACACGTATCGTTGGCCAACCATTCTTTGACATTGCAAGGATGGCTACAGGACAAATGGTGGAATGGTACCTCATTCGTAAAGCCCATGAAATAGGAGATATGGTACCAAACAAACCTTCCTCATCACAGTATTCAGAAAGACGTGGAAAACGAGCCGCAGGTGGATATGTCAAGGATCCAGTTAAAGGACTGCATGAGAACATAGTTTCATTTGATTTCAGGAGTCTATATCCAAGCATAATAATTTCTAAAAATGTTTCACCGGACACCCTAGTTGTAGAATGCGATGAAAAAGACTGCTACACTGCACCCGAGGTTGGTCATAAATTTTTAAAACAACCCGTGGGTTTTGTTCCATCCATCATAGGCAATATTTTGAAGGAAAGGGTCAGGCTAAAAAACGCCATGAAAATGGCGGAAAATCCACGTGAAAAACAGGTTCTTGATGTTCAGCAACAGGCCCTCAAAAGGCTTGCGAATTCCATGTACGGAGTTTATGGTTATTCAAGATTTAGATGGTACAGAATCGAATGTGCTGAAGCTGTGACAGCATGGGGAAGAGATTTTATTAAAAAAACCATGAAACAAGCTGAACAATACGGGTTTAAATCAATTTATGCAGATACTGATGGATTTTATGCCACTTTCCTAACTAACGAAGATGAACAAGAAGACAACTAAAACAGGTTCTAAACTGAAATAATATTATCACATGAAATCCATGATAACCTACCATGAAACTGATGAAAAAGACATTGAAATCATTGCAGACATGTGGAAAAATTTGATTCACCACCTGCAATCACGATCCAAATATTTTCCAATGGATTACAAACATCTGATCTTTGAAGAGAGAAAAAAACAGTTCTTAAAAATTGCTGAGACTGAAAAGTTGAGATTGGACATTGTTAAAGATGGAAAAAAATGCATTGCATACAGTGTGAGCTCAATAATCGATGAAAAAGGTTTTGTTGATTCATTGTACGTTGCCGAGCCTTCCAGAAACGCGGGGATTGGTAACAAACTTATGGAACGTTCATTGAACTGGATGGAAATTAATGGAGTTTCTGATTTCGAGATTCTGGTCAGTTATGGTAACGAAGATGCTCTGAAATTCTATGAAAAATATGATTTTTATCCTAAACATTTGATACTCAAAAAAAAATAAAAAATACATTAAAAAGATTATTGAAAGCTACCAGTATAGCACTGTAAGTTTTCAGTTTATGGATGAATAGGGCGTGTAAATTTTGCTTGATGAATGGTTAGATGAATTTTCAAGAAAACTTGGATCAGATTACTATGGTGTCGCAGATCTGAATGATGCAAAAGATTTCATATTCAATCAGGGCGAAATAAATATTGAAAAATATCCTCGAGCCATATCAATAGGTATCCTACTTTTAGATACTATTGTAGATGATCTTCCAAGGAGATTTGAGAAATCAGTTGCTGTGAACTATCATCATACCTATAAAATTGTAAATCTTCAACTTGATTTAATTGCTTCAAGAATTGCTAGAACCATTCAAAAACAAGGCTACAAGGCTTTGCCAGTGCCTGCTTCAGAACGTTTTGATGACAAACGGATCTGTGCAGTCTTTTCACATAAATTAGCAGCAAATTTAGCTGGTTTAGGTTGGATAGGAAAAAATTGCCTTTTAATAACCCCTGAAAACGGGCCAAGAGTAAGATGGACAACTATTCTAACCAATGCACCTCTATCTCCAACCGGTAAATCCATGAAAAATCAGTGCGGAGATTGTAAAGAATGTGTAGATATATGTCCTGTGAATGCATTCACTGGGTCTAATTTTAATAGAGAAGAAGATCGAGAAGTAAGGTATGATGCAAGGAAATGTGAAATATATCTTGAAAAATTGGAACAAACGGGAAAATTACCAGTTTGTGGCCTTTGCATCTACAAATGTCCTTTTGGAAAATGATCAAATATTGGATCTCAATAAAGACATATGAATTATTATATGACTAAGGATAGTCCCATTCATATGTGTCATGAATTGGAAATTTTTTTAAATCAAAATTTTTAAATGATTATCAGTAAATATTTAAAAAAAACTATTGATAGTTGGTGAATTGGTTGGAACAAGCCAGGATATTGGTACAGGGAATAGTACAGGGTGTTGGATTTAGACCCACAGTTTACAGGTTAGCCAAAGGGTTGAATTTAAAGGGTTACGTAAGGAACCTGGGAAATATAGTTGAAATAATATTGGAAGGAAGAAAAAACGATATTAATCAATTTATTAATGACTTAAATAATAATAAACCCCCAATTTCTGAAATAAGCTCCTTAAACCTAGAATGGTTGGGAAATGTTGAAGAAAAATTCGATGATTTCAAGATAATTCAAAGCTCGGATAATTTTTCTGGGGCATCAGTGATACCTCCAGATATTGCAACTTGCACTAATTGTTTGAATGAAGTGTTCAACCCAAATAACAGACGATATCACTATCCCTTTACTGCGTGTACTGATTGTGGACCTCGTTTCACGGTGATCAATTCAATTCCCTATGATAGGGAACGTACATCCATGGAAAATTTTCCATTATGCAATGAATGCGAATTGGAATATGAAAATCCAGAAGATAGACGGTACCATGCAGAAGCCAGCTGCTGTGATGTTTGCGGTCCTGAAGTATTTTTATACAAGAATAGTGTTATTGAAACTGAAAATCCCATTAAAAAAGCTGCTAAGCTTATTGATGAAGGGAAAATTCTTGCTATCAAGGGTATCGGTGGAACCCATCTCGTTGTAAAAACAACTGAAGATGAACCAGTGAAAGCATTGAGACAAAAATTGGGAAGATTTAACCAGCCATTTGCATGCATGTCCCCAGATCTTGAGACTGTTAAAAGATTTGCAGAAGTGTCAGACATGGAAGCTGATACCCTACAGTCCAGACGAAGGCCAATAGTTGTGTTGAATAAAAATGAAAATTACTGCTTGGCTCCTTCAGTTTCACCGTACCTCCATAATCTAGGTGTCATGTTACCTTACTCTGCACTTCATCATTTACTATTCAATTACAGCAAGGAACCAGCTTACATAATGACATCCGCCAACATGCCAGGTGAGCCCATGCTCATAAAAAATGAAGAAATAACTTCCAAACTCGATGGAATAGCTGATTATTTCCTTCTTCACAACCGAAAAATAGTGAACAGATGTGACGATTCTGTTGTAAGATTTAGAGGTGGGGAAATGGCATTTATCAGACGTTCAAGGGGGTATGTTCCAGAACCCTATGATTTTTCATGGATAAACAAGGATCTGAAAGTTCTTGCTCTGGGTCCGGAGATTGATGTGACATTCGCAATTTTAAAGGAAGGAAAATGTTATGTATCACAGCATATAGGGGATACAACCAAGTACGATACATTCCAGTACCTTCAAAATGCCATTGAGCACATGATGGACATAACCAAGACCAGTGACTTTGATGTGATTGCTTGTGATCTCCATCCAATGTTCTTCACAACCAAACTTGCTGAACAGATGAAGGATAAGTTCAATGCGGAGATTTTAAGGGTTCAACACCACCATGCACATGCAGCAGCACTCTGTGTTGATAATCAAGTGGATGAAGCCATATGTATCGCTGCAGATGGTGTGGGTTATGGGGACGATGGAACAGCATGGGGTGGAGAGATCCTTCATACACAAGGAGTAAGTTACAACCGGATGGCCAGTTTAATTCCGCAGCAAATGGTGGGTGGAGACTTAACCACTAAATATCCTGCCAGGATGGTTATGTCAATGCTTTTTGGTTCCATGGAAATTGATGAATTATCAGAACTCATGAAAACCAGTTACACTAATCAGTTCAAGCATGGTGAGAGGGAAATTGATCTAGTGATTAAACAGCTGGAAACAGGATTTAATACAAATATAACTACCAGCACAGGAAGGGTTCTAGATGCAATTTCAGTTAGCCTTGGAATTTCTGGTAAAAGAACTTATGAAGGAGAACCTGCTATGAAATTGGAATCTGCAGCTTACTATAGCGATGGTTCTGTTAATATTCCATATGAAATAGAAAAAAATGTATCAAACAACATGGAATATTTAAACACTTCAAAAATTCTTTTAAAATGCATTGAACTTAAAAATAATGGAGAAAATATTAACAATATAGCATTTGGGGCTCAAAAAGCTGTTGCTCACGGTCTAGCCGATCTTGCAATAAATGCCGCTGAAAAAACAGGGGTTGACATTATCGGTGCCACAGGTGGTGTATTTTACAACGAAGCCATATCAGTAAGTGTGCGTGATAAAGTCAAGTCTGAGGGATACAAATTTATCCAACACAAAAATACTTGTGCAGGAGATGGGTCAGTATCTATGGGACAAACAGCAGTAGCCTCATGGATCGATAAACTTTAAAAAAAGCCTATAATTCTTTTAATTTATGAATTAATTGCTGTGATTAATCTCTGTTGTACATTAAAAACTAGTTCTAACTGCCTTCAGGATTCTGGGCTTTAGTTTTCTTATGAACCTCGACTTCTGCTAAAAGTTGTTCAGCGTACTGTTTTCCCTCTTCATATCTTTTTATTAGACTTTGAAGTTCCTCCACCACCTCAGTTTCACCTGTACGGATTCTTCCTGCAATGGCATGGAGATCTGAAAATTCCTGACCAACAACATTCATTTTTATTGCACCAGGTCCAATAAAAATCTGAATCTGAATATCTTGAGATATGTCGTAGTACTTCCTTGGTCTTCCCCTCTCAATTTTCTGGAAAGATGAACTTAAAAGTCCAAGTTCTTCCATTGCCCTGAGGTGTTCAATTATGGCCTTTTGTCCCACATCGAGTTCCTTAGAGATTTCACTTACAAATCTAGGTTCATCTGTAAGTAAATTAATGATATCTCTACGAGTTTTACAACCCATTACATCTAATATAGCTTCTAAATCCATGATTTACCACTTACTGGTTTAATTTTTATTATATTATAAATCTATACCTCACTTTAGTAGTTGTGCGAAAGGTTTATATAACCTTTTGTAACTATAATAGTTAAAGGTTACTGTTCTTTTTATACCATGCAAAAGGTGAATGAATGACTGATAAACAAGAATTAGAGAAGTTAAAAAAGGATCTGGACAGTCTTAAATCTGAAATAAAAGAGAAAGATGAGTTAATTCAGAATAAAGACCAAGAAATCCAGGACTTGGGTGATAAAGCAGAAGAATATCATTCCCAGTTACTGAGACTTCATGCAGACTTTGAAAATTATAAAAAACGATCAGAGAAAGATGTTAAAGAATTTATTAAGTACGCCAATGAAGAACTGATAATTAAAATCATTGATGTTTATGAAGACCTTGAAAGGGCTTTGAAAGCAGATGATTCCCAGGACATCAAAGAAGGCGTGGTTATGATCCATAAAAAACTCAAAGACACTCTTAAAAATGAAGGTCTCTGTGAAATTGAAACTTCCGGTGAACAATTTGACCCGTATAAACATGAAGCACTCATGGTTGAAGACAATGAAGATTATGAAGATGGAACAATCATTGAAGAATTAGCTAAGGGATATAGCCTTGATTCAAAGGTAATTAAGTATTCCAAAGTCAAAGTATGTAAAAAGAAGTAACCTTTAAGATTAAATTTCAAAAATTAACAAAAAATTGTATTTAAGAGGTGTATATAATGGCAAAGAAAGAAAAAATCATAGGCATAGACCTTGGTACAAGTAACTCTGCTGCAGCTGCTTTGATTGGTGGTAAACCAACCATAATACCAAGTGCAGAAGGTGCAACTCAGTATGGTAAAGCATTTCCAAGTTATGTTGCATTCACTAAAGATGGACAGCGTTTAGTAGGAGAACCTGCAAGAAGACAAGCAGTAACAAACCCTGAACATACAATTAGTGCCATAAAAAGAAGCATGGGTACAGATTACACTGTTAAAGTATTAGACAAAGAGTACACCCCACAAGAAATATCTGCATTCATACTTCAAAAAATTAAGAAGGATGCTGAAGCTTTCCTAGGAGAACCTGTAAACAAAGCAGTTATAACAGTACCTGCTTACTTTAACGATAACCAAAGAACAGCAACCAAAGACGCTGGAACAATAGCTGGACTTGAAGTGGTTAGGTTGGTGAACGAACCCACAGCAGCGAGCCTAGCATATGGTATTGACAAGGCAGAAGATGATGAACTTGAAATTTTAGTGTTCGATTTCGGTGGAGGTACACTGGACGTTACAATCATGGACTTCGGTGGAGGAGTTTTCGAAGTCAGATCCACTAGTGGAGACACGAGTTTGGGTGGAACAGATATGGACAACGCCATTATGAACCATCTTGCAGCAGAATTTAAGAGGGATACTGGAATAGACCTCATGACAGATGATCAGGCAGTTCAGAGATTGAGGGAAGCCGCTGAAAAGGCCAAAATAGAATTATCCACAACTTTAACAAGTGATATTAACCTACCATTCATAACAGCAACAGCAGAAGGACCTAAACACCTGACTTCATCCTTAACAAGGGCAAAACTCGAAGAACTCGTGGATCCTATCATCAAGAAATGTGGAGGTCCAATGGAACAGGCCATTAAAGACGCCAAAATGAGTAATTCTGACATTGACAAAATAATACTCGTTGGTGGACCAACAAGAATGCCTGCAGTTCAGAAATTTGTGGAAAAATTCATTGGAAAACAAGTTGAAACAGGTATCGACCCAATGGAATGTGTGGCTATGGGCGCAGCAATCCAGGGAGGAGTTATGGCTGGAGAGATAAAAGACCTGGTCCTTCTGGATGTTACACCATTATCCCTGGGAATTGAAACCCTAGGAGGTGTTTTCACACAGCTCATAGAAAGAAACACAACCATTCCTACCAACAAAAGCCAAATATTTACCACAGCAGCAGACAGTCAACCTTCTGTAGATATTCATGTGCTTCAAGGTGAAAGGCCAATGGCTGCTGACAACACAACCCTCGGAAGATTCCAGTTGGTTGGTATACCACCAGCACCTAGGGGAGTTCCACAGATTGAAGTATCATTTGATATCGATGCCAACGGACTCATAAGTGTATCTGCAAAGGACATTGGAACTGGCAAAGAACAGAGAATAACCATCACAGCATCCAACAAACTTTCCAAAGAAGAAATCGATAAAAAGGTTAAGGAAGCTGAGGCTCATGCTGAAGAGGACAAAAAACGTCAATCAGAAATTGAAATCAAAAACAATGCTGATTCAATGATTTACACTTCAGAAAAAACCTTGGAAGAACTTGGTGACAAAGTAGATGCTGAGAAAAAATCTCAGATCGAAAATCTAGTAAAAGAACTGAGGGAAGTTGCTGCAACAGACGACTTTGATGCAATCAAGGCAAAAACTGATGAACTCACCAAAGTGGTTCAGGAAGTAGGAGCAGCCATCTACCAAGAAGCTCAACAGGCCCAGGCACAGCAGGAAGCTGAAGCAGGAGCAGAGGAAACCAAAGAAGATAAATCTGGTGACGAAACTATAGATGCAGATTACGAAGTTAAGAAATAAATTCAATGGGGAATTTTTTTCCCTACCTTTTTTTACTTCAACTAAACTGCAAATATTGATTTAAATGATGGATATTGTTTGTGAAGTTATATTACATCCCTTGATGGAACAGATTTTTTTAGGAATGAACCGTTAAATAGTTTGTTTGAGATAACTTTAATTTCATCTAAATAAAAAAAATAATATCGAATTAAATTGAAGGAAGATTATAATGGCAGAAAAGCGTGATTACTACGAAGTCCTAGGTGTAGAAAAGGGCGCAGATAAAAAGGAAATTAAAAAAGCCTATCGTAAACTGGCTATGAAGTATCATCCGGACGTAAGTGAAGATCCTGAATCAGCAGATAAATTCAAGGAGATAAGCGAAGCTTACGCGGTACTTTCTGATGCAGAGAAAAGACAAACCTATGACCAGTATGGACATGCCGGTATGAATGGATTCTCACAGGAAGATATTTTCAATAATGTGAACTTTGATGACATATTCAGAGGATTCGGTTTCGGTGGTGGACAGGGCAACAACCGAGGTGGAGGTTTCGAAAGTATATTTGATCTATTTGGATTTGGTGGTAGCAGTAGAAACGGACCAATCCAAGGTGACGATGTATACTACGAAATGAGTATCACACTTGAAGAAGCAGCATCAGGTTTAGAAACAGATATAGAAGTTCCACATAAAAAAACATGTCCACATTGTCATGGATCCAAGGCAGAACCCGGTACAAACACCAAGACATGTCCAGAATGTGGAGGATCTGGACAGGTAAGACAGGTTAGCAACACTCCTTTGGGACAGTTTGCCACTGTTAGACCTTGCAGAACTTGTAGGGGTGAAGGTCAGATCATTGAAACTCCATGTACTGAATGTCATGGAAAAGGTATTGTTAAACACCAGAGCACCATCCATATAAAAATTCCAGCGGGAGTTGAAGATGGAAGCAGGTTAAGGGTTCCAGGTGAAGGTGACGTTGGAGAGAAGGGCGGTGCCCCGGGTGATCTCTACGTTATAATAGGTGTGAAAAATCACCAGCTCTTCCATAGGGAAGGATCCGATCTGGTTTACAACATGCCAATAAGTTTTGTTCAGGCATCACTAGGAGCCACTGTTGAAGCACCAACACTCACAGGTGCGGTTGACCTTAAAATACCAGCAGGTACTCAAACAGGCACATCTTTCCGTATCAAAGGTGAAGGAATGCCCCATCTACGTTGGAATGGTAAGGGAAATCTATATGTTAAGGTCAAAATCGTGACCCCTAAAAAACTCAGTCCAAAGCAGAAGGAGTTGCTTGCTGAGTTTGCTGAGGTAAGTGGTGAAGAGATATACATAGAAGACAAGGGTTTTTTTGACAAGGTAAAGGATGCAATAAATCATTGAATTATTTTAAAATGAAAATATGATCCATCACATACACCAACAAATAACAAAACAAGCTTCAATTTTTTTATGGGTATGTTGATGATCTACTCCTTTACCCACAACTATTTTTGATTTAATTTAAGGATACTATTTTTATTGCTGTTGCAATATATTCCATCTACATGTTCCTACATGAATTGGTAGAAAATAAAAATTACAGCAATCCTAGTTTGATTGATCCAATCCATAAAAGATACACTCCTATAGCAAGGATCACAAGGCCCATTAATATATGTCCATTCTTCTGCATCCAAACATTTATCTTAGAAAGTATCCTTTCAGAGCTTTCTGGAAGCAAGAAGTAGATGAGAAGCGGAATTTCACAAACAAGAAGTGTGATCAACACTAAAATTACAGTAGCCAACACCCTTCCTGTTGTGGGTACAGGCGATGTTGAAATGATTTTTCCGGCTTCTAAAACAATTATTGTTGTTGAAAAATTGATAAGAAACATCACAAATCCAAATGACATTCCCTTAACAAACACTATTAACCTTGATGCTTCAGGATGCTCTCCATTAAACCTATGTTTTGGTGATTTTTGGGGCCGGAATATTCTGATTATTCCCATGACCAATAGTACTGCCCCTAAAATAAGATCAATTGCCGCCAATACCGGGTTTGGATGAGTTGTTGCTGTGTTAATTCCAGTTCCAAGAATAAACCCAATGGCCACCACTATCAGAACCAGTATTATAGATCCTGCATAGTAACCCATACCAGATATTTTGGGATTTTTAGAGATGGACAGTAACAGAATGATACCCATCAATGCTGTTGGACTTACAGCTGCACCCAGTGCTAATGGAATTGTTTGTGTGAGAAGGGTTACAGTTCCAGACATTAACTCACCTTAAAATTATACCTATTATTATGGTTAAGGTCTGATTTATAATGTTTTATAAATAGTTAGCGTTCCAAGAAACAAGTAATTTAGAATAGAACTGTATAAAAACTGGTCTTAAAGATTTTCCTGAAAAAATGAATATTAAATGGCATGTCGAGAGTAACCCACCTTCTGTTTTAGCAGCATTCATCTATGCGAATTACCTCTACCTCGTACAGGACTCATCAGTAGTATTTACTCTTGCATCCCGTGGAATGGCCGTTTCACCGATCCTTTTGATGTCTTCAGCGTTGCTTCATTGTCATTCATCAAAAGACGTGTCGTTTCTGCTCCATTGTCACGCCTCTCAGCGCGTGTCTTATGACACCACAGTTCTGTATGATGGATGGAGTTTCCTCAGTTTACAAAAAACCGTTAGCTGCCCTTCGACTTGCCATTTAAAAAAGTGAAAAATAGCGGGGCCTAGATTTGAACTAGGGCTCTCGGGGTTATGAGCCCCGCGGGATCACCAGACTACCCCACCCCGCTGTACTACAACTGTTGCATTTTACACCATATAAACCTTTGCATTGAACCCAATATTATCTTGGTATTCCTTGCTGTTTAGACAAAAATTCATTTATTGGATAAAATATCCTTTGCTTCTTTGTCTAAAGAGTAACCCACAACAGTTCTTATTGCAACGATTACCGCAAGAACTATTACTTCGTTAAGATCAGGTTGAATAATCGTTCTTACAAGATCAGCCGCAATGAAAAATTCAAGAGCAAGAACTATCTTGGATGTAAAATCTATACGAATTGAATTATAATCAGAGGAGTCTTTCCATATTTCAACCTTTAAAACCTTAATAATAGCCCTTAACCCACCATAAACAATTAAAATAGCCCCAAATATTGAGAAGAATAGGGCCACGTAATTAACAATATTTGAGTACATTTTATCCTCTAAAAAAAAATTAAATTGAAAATCTATTCTTCAGGGGACTCCAACTTGCTGAGACGTTCTTCAATTTTTTTCAGCTTTGTGTTGGTGAAACCCCTGTATTCTTTAAATCTTCCATCCAACTCTCCAAGATCCCTGGATACCTTACTGTACCGTTTCTCAAGATCCATAACATCATTTTTGGTTGCTAATTCCCAGTCTTTTATGAGTTGGTCGCTTTTATCATCTAAAAATAGTTCTATTTTACTTGAAAGAAGATCTGTGCTTTTTGGTACACCCTTGACAGTGCCTTTAATCTTTTCTCCCATACCTGCCATTCTTTCACTTACACCATCAATCATACTGCCATCAATGGTAACCTTTTCACTCGCACCTGAAACTGCTGAACGGGCTTTTTCACCCATTCCCGACATATTATCCTTCCCTTCCTTATGTGAACCATTTTCGTCAGATTTGTATACTGATGAACGTGCTTTTTCTCCTGTTTCAGAAATAATTGTACGGGCTCTGATAAGAGATTGGTTTCTAGTATCCTGCATGTAATAATAGAGTAAAACAACTATAGCACCAGCAAGAACCAATATTGCCAGTAACTCCAAAGCAGTCATTATTTGCCTCCTTTACCCTTTCCAGTTTTCTTTTCGAGTTCTTGTTCCTTTTTCTCAATATCCATCAGTAGCTTTTGGAGTTTCGCAAATTCAGTTTTTGCTTCAAGCCTGTTAACCCTCTCATTTATTTCACTGTGAAGGTAACCTGCTTTATGCATCAAATCTGAAGTGTTTTCCCTTATTTGTGTTAATTTTTCTTGTTGATCCTTGGGAAGCACTATGTCATTCATCATCCTTTTGGATTCCAGATCCTTCTCAACCAGTTCTATCTTCTTAAGTTCAGCCTGTTTAGTAAGAAAATCGACATTTGTTTGTGCCTCTCTGACACGTCTCCATTGCATTAGTGCAACTATCAATCCGACAACTACTATGGCTGCTATTATTATATAAAATACATTTTGGTCAATTGCTACCATATTTTTACCCCTTTATCTCTAAACAAATTATTACATGCATTTCTGTTTAAATAAACACCAATTCATAACCATTACAAATAAATAAATTCTAGTAGTATTAATTTAAACTTTTGATCCTGCCTGGAAATTTGGTATTTGTAGTCTGATTTTTATATGATGGTTTTTATATTAAGATATTGTTTGGGATGTTATTTTAAATTTACTTTTTAAAAAGTAACCAAGGGATATATTATGGATTAAATTTGATCGATTTAATGATCAAATTTTGAATTTAGGTATTTACTAAAAATTTTAGGTTAGTGGTTTTATGATCGAAGAATATGAAAAGTCAGGAAAAATTGTGTCTAAGGTAAGGAGAATGGCGGCTGATTACATCGAAGCCGACATGAAAATATTGGATCTCGTAAATTTTGTTGAATCAAACATAATAGAAATGGGAGGAAACCCTGCATTCCCATGTAACATATCAATAAATGAGATCACAGCCCATTACACAGCCCCACCTGGAGATGAATCGATCATAAACGCTGGAGATCTAGTAAAAATTGATTTAGGTGCCCATGTAGATGGTTACATTGCAGACTCTGCAGTAACTGTGCTGGTTGGAGATTGTGACAGCGTACTTGAAGAAGATGAGAAAGAATTAAATCTTAAGATGATACAAACAGCACAAGACGCCCTAAATAGTGCTATAAATACCATAAAAGCAGGAGTACAGTTGGGTGAGATCGGTACAGCTATCGAAGAAACTATAAATAAAAATGGATTGAATTCTGTTTCAAACTTAACAGGTCATGGAATGGATCAGTACATCCTTCATTCTGGTATCTCAGTACCAAACATAAAAGAAGTAAACGAACATCAAGTCGAAGAAGGTGATGTACTGGCCATAGAACCCTTCGTAACCAACGGCATTGGGCGTGTTGGAGACATGAATGAAGCTTATATCTTCCGATTTTTAAGGGATAGGCCTATGCGAATGGTTCATGCCAAAAAACTCCTCCACAGTATAGTTAATGACTTCAGAAATCTGCCATTTTGTCAGAGATGGCTGACAAATGAGAATAATGAAAAGCATTTAAATATGGCCATGAGACAACTCATTACTTCAAGGGCAGTTTATCCATACCATGTTCTAAAGGAAAAAAGTGATGCAAGAGTAGCTCAAGCTGAACATACTGTAATTGTTGAAAAAGACGGATGTAAAGTCATTACATTGTAAATAAACTTATAAAATAATTATTCTTTTTTTTTGTTGAACTAAAAAAAAATAAAATGTGAAGTACAGAATTTAATCCTGTACTTAAATTCTTGTTTTCCCTTAGACGTTTGCGAGTGGATCTTCCTTCTCGCTGCTTGCCTTGTATGGAACTGGTAGACCCATGGATTTTCGTCTGTCGATCTCCTTCATCGCTTTCTCTTTCTTTTGAGTTGCGAGTTTTGTGAGCATTTCTAGACCGAATTTTCCAGTGTCTACTGCTTTGGTTTCTATTACACCAGCTTCTACAGCTGCTTTGAAGACTGTTTCTCCAGCATCTGTTCTGGTGAATACTGTTGACCAACCGTCTGGTGAACCAACTGAACCTGTTGCTACGTCTGCTAATTCAGCAACGTAGTCAAGACATACTTTACATCCACTCTGTTCGTAACCGTGGGTTTCTTTGAGTGGGATTGAAAGAACATCATCTGCAGTGTGCACCCAGAATTTACCCTTTCCAATGTCCATTTTTTCAACTAGCTCAGGGCTAACTCCCATTTTCTCAGAGATGAATGTCTCAAGTGATGCGAATGGGAAGTTCTCCATACAGAATATACCTGTTAAGAGAGCTATTTTATCTGCGAGGAATCTCACACCAAATGGATAAGACTGCATTTTTCTGATACCCATGGTTTGACATGGGATTGCGACTGTACCAACTTTTTCAAGTCCGTACTGCCTTACAGCTTTTTTCAGCATTAATACGTTTGGTGAGAATGTGTATTTAGTTCCTGCTGCTGCTAATACTTCGTCAGCTGTTTGAGCAACCATAGGTTCTGGTTTCCAGAAATCCTTACCTGGTCCTGCAACAACTGCACCATCTATGAGTTTTTCCTCGAGGGCATAGCAGAATAGAGCAGAAACAATTCCTCCGTCCTGTGCGATCTTCTGAATTGCTTTGTCAGTTGATCTTGCAGTAACAACTTCTTTGTATGTTCCTAATACCATTTTCTCGTCCTCCTATAACCCTAGATCCTGTTTTATCCTGTCTGCTGGCCACCAGCTTCTAGGACACTGGACGTAGCAGATACCACATTTCACGCATCTTGCGCTGGTGAGCTCTGGTCTACCATCGGTCATGGTTAATGCTCTGGTCTGACAGGCCATAGCACATGTTCCACATCCTATACATAGAGCCTGGTTTACAACCTTATACTGAAGGTCGCATCCGCATGCTTCTGTGTAACCAGCTAAATCTATCATTGGTTGTAGATAATCCATATCACCGTTAATTACAGCAACAACAGTTTTTGCAATTATTTCTGGTGATGGTGGGCATCCTGGTATTGCACAGTCTACCTTCACAAGGTCAGCTATAGGCACGAATGATTCGTGATCTGGGCGAGCCTGCTGTCCGCCTCTGGAATAACGAGTGAAACATCCTGTTGCTGCACAGGAACCGAAAGCTACTACTAATCCAGCTTTTTCCCTTGCTTCTTTAAGTTCTTTAATACTGTGTTCATCTTGTAGACATACAGAACCTTCTACTAATACAAGGTCCATCTCTGGCATCTCCCATACATCTGCCAGTGTCTGTCCATAAACTATATCCACCATGTTGGTGAGTAATTCGGCTAAAATGTCGTAGTTTTCACTGAGCGACATAACGTCTCCGGTACATCCTGATAAGTGGACATATCCGATTCTTGGTTTTGCTTTTTCTTCAGCCACTTTTTCAACCTCCTCTTTTGGAACTTCCTTTGGTTTTGCCCCTATCCCTAAAAATTGTTTAATTCTGGCTAACATAGGCTAAACCTCTATTTCTTTTAAAATTATTTCGATGGCCTTTGGAATTGCATTTTCCACACTTTCTGTTAAACCCAATTCTATGTTGGGGGCAGAGACCGATTCTGGTTGGACTCCAATTACCATAACTTCACATACTTTGCTAAGATCGTGCAACGGTTGGTTTACGGGCCAAGAATGCATATTTTCATATGCACCTTTAGGGAGTTCTTCTACATCAAAAACCCTGAGTGTTCCTGGTTCTGCACCGAAATCAACGATATCCACAACGATCATCTTTTTCCAAGTTTCATGGGGTAAGGAAAAGACAAAATGTGGACCTCCAGTTCCGGCATCTATAGTCATTGTGTTGTCTGGTAGCGGTTTTTCTTCAGAAAGCTTATCTATAGCTTCTATAACTGCAGGACCGAATCCATCATCCTTAAACAGTATGTTACCGCACCCTACAATCAATATCTCTGCTTCGTATGGCATTTTAATTCCCTTTAAATCCTGACCATTTCGTTTTTAATGACGCTCTTGTCCTCATCATCCACTACTATTACGTGTGTAGCACATGAGAGACATGGGTCGTATGCTCTAATAACGTGAGGTCCGAATTCGTGGTGGAAGCCTTCGGTTGCAGGTCCCATGGTTGGTATGTTCCAGGTTGTTGGAACTAAACAGCTGTAGAACTGTGTCTTACCATCTGCTATCTGGGCCATGTGAACATCCATTCCCCTTGGTCCTTCAATAGCACCAATACCTAATTTGTTGGTACCGGTAACATCGTAATCAGCCATTACTGGTGCAGATGTGTCAAGTTCAGCAAGTAGATCCACAACTTTGGACATGTTTGATTTCATTTCCATTGCTCTGGCTATGTGCTGTGCAACAACACCTTTTTCATTGTAACTTCCGAATACTGCTGCCCTAGCCCTTGGGCCGACTTCAACATTCCTACCATCGTATAATGGTATGGTTGAGCATGCTCTTTTTCCGACTTCTGGATCATCATACCATGTTTCAGGCATGATTTCTGTGAACCTGTCAAGATCGAATTTGGTTCTGTCACCGTAGAGAGGATGGGTTGCTAAAGTTGGTACATTTACCACACCTAAACCGTCTGGTAAGCCTTTATCAGCAATTAAGCCAATCATAAGTTCGATATGTGCGTCAATCTTTGGTAGGATTGCTTTTGTTCTAGCGTATAACCTTTTCCTTGCGGTTTCACTTATGTTACTAGCCATTCCACCGATTCTTACATCGGCTGGGTGAATTCCTTCTCCAGCAACCATATCAACTACGTACTGAGCTGTTTTCCTTATTTCGGATACAGAGTTTATGGCTGTTGCCATTAAGTTTTCAGGTACGAAGTCAGTTGCAATCAAGAAGTGGTGTATTGCATGGCTGTTAACTGTGTGAGCTGCAAGTGTCATTTCTCTTAACTGCCTAGCTGCTTTTGGTATTTCAATACCTAAAGAGTCGTCTATAGCTTCTACTGATGCTAGAGTATGAGGTATTGGACAAACACCACAGATTCTCTGTACTATGACAGGTGCTGTTTCTGGTACTTTGCCAGTCACAATTTTCTCAAGACCTCTAACAGGAGTAATACTAAAGTATCGCCCCTTAGTTACGATTCCTTCATCATCGACGTCCATGACCAATTCTGCATGGCCCTCTTGCCGTGATGTTGGCGATATAACTATTTTTTCGCTCAAATGTATCACCTCTTGTTTTTAAATAATCTTTTGAACATCAATATTTCTCTTGATTATATATTATATTATAACCTTTTCTTTGAAGAGTAAAGTGCAAAACTTATATACAATGAGGAACTAATCTACAATTTCCTTATTGAAGATGTGATTTAGTGTGAAATTAAATGATATTATAGTTATTGATTCTATGACAATAATTATTCCATTTTAAGTTCAAAATAATTACTACTTACAATAGGTATAAATCCAAATAAGACAATATAATATATATTAAGAAAAAATCTGAGATTTATCAGTAAAAAGAGTTGAAAACTGATGTTAGATAAAAAAATATTGATATCTATTGTTATTGTACTTGTAATTGGTGTTGCAGCCGCAAGTTACCAAGCAACTACCAAAACTCCAGGAGTTTGGCAGTCTGGTGTAGCTGATTCAAAGCTGCCTACAGAACAGGCATCATCAGGATCCGATGGTTCATCTGCACTCACATCCGCAGGATCATCTGGAAATGTTCAGTCTGATTCTCAAAGTTCCTCAAGCTCGAGTCATAGTGGATCGGGCGGTAGTGGATTGATAACAGCTGCAAGTGCTAAAATTATTGCACAAAAAAATATCCAGGATTCACAAGCTACAGCCGGAACTCCAGTAGCAACAAAAATTGATGGAAAGTCAGTTTACAACGTTCCTATTGTTAGCGATAATACTCAAGTAGGATACTTCATAATTGATGCACAGACAGGTAAGATTATTGAGGGTGCTGGAGGTGCTCCAAATGGTTGAGATGATCGAAACTAAATCTGAATGTTGTAGAATTATATCTGAAGATGTAAAAGATGCAGTTGTAATTGAAGGTTCACCAGAGTTTGGATTGATTGGTAACATCCTAGGATGGTTACTGGTTGAAGAACTTAAAATGAAACAAATTGGTTACATTGATTCAAAAGAGTTTCCACCACTTGCAGTTTTGTACAAGGGAGTTGCAATCCATCCATTCAGAATATATAGTTCTGAGGGAATAGTACTTTTCCTGTCTGATTTCATTGTTCCACCAGAAGTTTCATATGATATGTCAACAGCAATTGTTGACTGGATGGAGCGAAACAACAGTAAAGAATTTATAACATTTAATAGTATGGTAGTAATGGAGAAGAGTGATTCTGTTGCAGCAGCAGCAAATTCTGAAGATTCTCTTAAAAGACTTGGAGATCTGGAAATTCCAATCTTACCATTTGGTAATATTAACGGAATATCTGGTTCGCTATTGACCAAAACAGCCACAAAAAACATTAAAGGCTCCTGTCTATTCGCAGAAGTGTTAAATCAATACCCAGATCCTAGGGCAGCAGCAAGTTTAGTGAATGTTTTAAATAGGATGTTGGATATACAAGTCAATGCCGAACCACTTTTAAAAGAGGCAGAACAAATAGAAGAAAGACTCAAAGAATTAGCTAAACGCGTTCCTAATGAGCCGGAATCTCCAATTTACAGTTAATTATTGATGGGCCCGTAGCCTAGTTGGATAGGGCGTCGGACTTCTAATCCGAAGGTCCCGGGTTCAAATCCCGGCGGGTCCGTTGTAACTTCTTTTTTAGAAGTATAATAACTGCCATATGAGGGTTCTGTAAATTTAAATAGATATTGAAGGGCCCGTAGCCTAGTCTGGATAGGGCATCAGACTCCTAATCTGAAGGTCCGGGGTTCAAATCCCCGCGGGTCCGCTCTTATTTTAATGTCATTCAAAAACAGTTTATTATCAATTTGAGCTTTAAAATGCAATCCAATTAAAAAAAAATGAGGAATATATAAATTTTATTCGCTTTGTTCTACAGGTTCAGCTTCTATTGAATCTGATTCAATTTTAACTTGTGTACCTATTAGACCACCAACAATTGCTGTAACCACGTACATAACAAATGAAATTACAAGTCCTTCTGCGACGTATCCTAGGTATGCACCGTATCCATAGAGAGTGTAGGTGACTATCAGTATTAAACTGATGATAACAGCACCAATTGCTCCAAATAGTGCACCATTAATGGCTCCTGTTTTGAAGTCTTCGCCAACCATAAATCCAACCAATATTCCGATGGCTAAAAATGCGGGGAGTGTAGCATTCAAGTTTGATAATATATTTGAAACTACATAAAATGCAATTACAGTAATTACCCCTATAAGTACGGGTTTCCTTTTGATCAGTTCCTTAACCATATTATCACTCCGATTAATTTTTTATTTTCAACTATAATTTTTGTTCTGTATTTCAACTATAATTTTTGTTCTGTATCAGTTAAAGCTATACCAAAGTTGTTACCAAATCTTACCAAGATCTGGAAAACTAATCTTCTACTTTTAGAAGTCCCTATTCAGGATTTGCAGTACCAAAATATTCTAATCTGATAAGAGGTATAGAAAACCAATATGAAGTTGAAGTTAAAAGGTGTTCAAGAAACCATGATCATTCCTTTGTGGGCCCGGGCCGTGGAATTTGAACAGTCACATCCCATAATCAAGGATCATAAAGCTGTTGAAATTATCAGAAAATTAGATTACAATTTTTCTAAACTGAATAATGAATGGGCAACACAGTTGAGTGTTGTAATCCGAACCGAAATACTTGATAATGCTGTCAAAAAATTCATGACCCTACATGAAAGAGGAACCGTCATAAATTTAGGGTGCGGATTGGATACACGTTACAATCGACTTGAAAATACAGAGTACTTATGGTACGATGTTGATTTTCCAGATACCATCGAGCTTAGAAAGAATTTTTTTAATGAAACAGTAAATTACCACATGATAGGTAAATCTGTTTTTGATTACAGCTGGTTCGATGAAATTCCAGAAAATATGCCTGTTCTAATGATTGCAGAGGGTTTACTCATGTACTTCTCAGAGGATGAAGTAAAAGAACTCATGAATGCCCTGGCTAAAAAATTTCCAGATGCAGAAATGCTAATTGAAACTGTTCCAAATTCACTGGTCAAACAAAGCCAAAAATCCAATCTAATTGAGAAACAATACGATATTCAGGCCAACTTTTCATGGGGCATTAATAAGGGAAAAGACGTAACGAAATTATATCATAATATTAAATATATTGAAGACTGGCATTACTTCGATTACCATAAAGATAGATGGAAAATTATCAGATGGCTATCTTTAATTCCATACTTCAAAAACAGATTTGGAAATAGAATTGTTCATTTCAAATTTGAATAAATATTTCTAATAAAATAAAAAAAAAGTTTAATTTAATTCAAGACCTAAAATAATATAATTACTCAATTCTGAGGCAGGTTTCTACCTAAGATTTGCATTAAAATTGTGACAGCTATGAATCCACCTATCATTACTAGAAAAATTGTTGTTTGATACTCCACATTATCATTTCCTTTAGCTTTTATATAGACAAATGAGTGTTTATTGTTAATATGGTTTTTGATATAAATTGAAATGGACCCCGATAGAAAATCAGAAAATCAATCCTCATCAATAGCCTGTGCACCTTTAACCATGTTTATCACTGATTTAAGTTCACTCGAAAGATTTTCAAATTCAGCTGCTGATATTACCAGTACAACTTGATTTTCCTCAAATATTTCCCCATCCTTGGGTACAACAACAAGTTGATCTTCGTTGTTGGTTTTTAGATAGGTACATACACCCACAGTTGCTCCTTAATTTCCATTATTACACCATACTACTATTTTGTTTTCAACATAAAATATTTTGTGAAAAAGATCTCTTCAACTACTCTGGCACCACAATTTCGCCGTATCTACCTCCTCCTCCAGAATTTATCTCTAAGGTACCTTTACGGAAAGAGTCTATTACCGTTGCAACTCTAGGATCGACAGCGATTACCTCTTCGATAGGAGCATGGATCAAAGCATTGATCTCATTTTCAAAATTATTGATCATATCCTTCCATATCTTCTGTACAAAAATTGTTGTAACTCCCTTACCATGAGTTATGCTGATTATTTCAGCAAGTGGAAGTATGTGAATATATGGTGGTCTATGTAGGGGATGGTGTGGTTCATCCCAAGTTGAGAGCTCATGTATCCGGTAATCTACACCCTTCTTTATTCTACCACCACATGGACATTTCATCTTCATTTTAATTGCATCCTCCACATCATATTTTACATGACATTTTGAACACGCAGTCACATGGTACTTTCCAAGCCTGGGATCAAATCCATAATTGGCTGTTATCTTATTATTTGCTATGGAATCTTTGATTCCATTGAAGGTCAAATCTTTAACTTCCATCTCATTGAACTCTCTTCCAAGCCTGTGTGGCCAAGGAGAATGTGCATCAGAATTTGTTAAAAATGAAAGATCCTGCAATTCTTCTATTTTATCAGCCATATCTGAATCTGCAGATAATCCAAGTTCTAAAAAATCAGGTGATTCTCCATAACATTCTGACAAACTATCATATGCCTTATAAATACTTGTCCAAGGAGTAAATGCATGTGCAGGACCGATGATACAGCCCGCTTCATGAGCCACTTCCATGATCTCATGACCTTTCATCCTTATTCTGGGTCTGCCATCTGCATCCATGTTTCCCCTGAGTTTATTTCTTGTTTCTTTTACTGCTTCAATTGATGGGAAAATTATCAGGTGATGCACCCGTTTCATATCTTCAACCTCAGTTGTAAGAATGAACTTTGATTCGGCAGTTTCCTCTGCATTCAAATCTGGTTTGATCGAAAATATCCCCTCTGAAGATTCTTCAGTAGTATCTTCAATAAGTTTTAGATATTTTTGATGAAGGGCATCGCCAGTTGCCACAACATCAAGCCCCTTTAATTTTGCCTGAGGAGCCATTACCAACGGAGTCATATTTTTAGAGGTTGCCATTGAGTAACAGCCGTGTATGTGAAGATCTGCATTTATTATCATGTTTTTAGTACCTTCATTTTTGTTTCTATACCTGGAAATAAATGTTTAATAAAGAGTTTTTGATCATAGAAGTTAAAAAAAGTAGTAGTTAAAAAAGATATTAAAAAAAATAGGTGGGTTGAAAAATTTATCCAATGTAGCGGAGATCTTCCTCTCCCTGAACTATGTTCATCCTGTCGCTCATTTCCCTTTCCATTTGTTGAGCTTTGGATATCATTTTCCTGGTTTCTTCTGCCCTTTCTTCAAGTTTTGCAATGTCAACTTCAACATTCAAAATTTTCTGTAGAATAGTAAGAACTGCTTTGGATGCTTCTGCATCAATGAAGTAACCTGGTGTTTCACCCATCAAACAAACACCTGCCATGCCCTTGGACATTCCCAAACCAAGGATTAGTCCAGATGCACCTATGATCCCTCCATCAGCTGTTCTTAATGCCACATCATGACTCTTCAGCATTTCTGCCAAATCAGTATTTGTTGCAGCTCCGAAAACTTTTGGTTTGTCTACAGGCTGCCCTGTACCCAGGCCTCCTAGTGTGTAAATATTTTTTACTCCAAATTTATCGACAAACTCAATTATAGTGCCACATATCTCATACTGTCCTTCTGGGCTCAATCCCTGAGTATTTCCAACTAGGATTATGTAATCTTGATCATCTTCTCCTTGAGATTTGAGATAATAAAATTCATTTTTCATGGGTTCTATAATGCCTTCTTCATCCACAAATACCTGCGGAGGGAAAGCCGGAGAGTATAGTTCTGCAAATTTAACTGCTCCCAATTCATGTATGAGATGTTCTGCAACAAGTTTACCTACATGTCCAATTCCTGGGAGAGCCTCAATAAATATAGGTTCGTTGAGTTCTACTTCCTCTAAATTTTTGATAAAAGTTTTATTCATCCAACCAACTCCTTTTAGCTCTTTGAGAGCTGTTCCTTAAGCATGCGCCTGTACTTTCCATATTTATCCTCAGGAGAATATTTTGGAGGATAAACAACCCCTACCTCTCCTCCACAAGGACATTTGTCTTTGAGGGTGTATTCCCCACAAGACTTGCATTTCTTCATTTTGAGCTTCATTCGAGTTCACGTTGGAAGGTTCCTTCTCCTCCCTCTTCAATAACAACTTTTATTGCGGTTTCAGCTGCTTCCTTTAGAAGGGTTTCTGCAGTGATATAATCAGATGATTTAACCATCAATCTGTATCTTGGTGCCCCAACACACTGAACAGATATTTCGTCACCATTTATAGAACTAAGAGCTTTCTTGATTACATCCACACCATTGGGAGCGTAGGATTTCAAGTCCACATAACCTGTTATATTGACTTCTGGTGGAGAAATGTTCTTTTTAGCTACTTTTGTGATGGAGTTTGCCCAATCTTCATCCATTCCTCGATCTGTGAGTGATATTGCACCTTCTTCAGCTGCAGTTTCAAATGCACCGTATAGATCTCCGAATTCTTCCATGATTCCGTAGCCAACTTCTTTATAAGCATCGTCAAGGGTTTTTCCAAGATTTTTAGCAGAGAATTCAAGGAGTTTTTCAGCTTTCTGTTCAATTTTCCATTGCTGAATTTTTCTTGTACGCTGATCTTCCCTTATCCTTTTTAGCGAAACATCAACATGACCTTTTTTAGGATTTACTCGTAGAACTCTTGCCACGATTTTCTGATTTTCCCTAACGTAGTCCCTAATGTTTTTTACCCAACCAGAAGAAACCTCGGATATGTGTATGAACGCTTCCTTACCATCATATTCTTCTAGGCTTCCAAAGGCTCCGTAGTTTAAAACTTTATGAACAGTTCCTACCACCAAATCTCCTTCATCCGGCCATTCTTTTCTCATTCTTACCATTAAAACACCCATAATATATTTACAATATATTATTATAAAAAGAATTGAATTACTACTTCAGTATCAAAGATACTTAAAATAGTTGTTTAATCCAATACTTCTATGATCTGAGCTGTAATCTCAGATTTTCCGCCCTTAGGTTTTACAAGGGTCTTTCCACATATGATGCACTGTACCTGGGAAGCAGCATGATCAAATACTACCTGCTGGTTTCCACAGTCAACGCATTTAACCTTTAAAAAATTACTTTTATTAGATCTGTAGTTTGCCACTTAAATCACCTTACAACAAATTCTACTTTTCCAGCTCGGAAGGATGATCTCTTAATATGGGACTTTCCACATTCCTTGCACTTGTACCTTAGGTCAAGTTTTTTGATAGGCTTGTTTCTTGAAGGTAATGGCCTTGGGTAACCCCTGTATCCACTTGTAACCCTTCTAAACTGCCTTTGACCCCATTTAAGTTCGCTGGCTTTTCTTCTTTTTGATTCTAATACTTCGTGAATTGTGTGTTTTTTGCAACTTGGACAATAAGTTCTCCTTTCTTTAGGAATCTTCATATAATCACCTCTTAAATGTAAAATAAGTTGTGCACTTAACTTTCTGAATTAATATGCCGTTTTTAAAACTTATTTAACGAAAATATTTATATTATTAAGTTTGTACTTCTTTATAAAAGTGCAATTAATATATTAATTTGTTTATCATTAACAGTTTATTTATATGTTTGTATAAAAATCCCCTTGTTATTTTTAACTAGGATCTTTGCGTTGGGCTCGGGGATGGTAATTAAATCCTGTGGGGATACTGGCCCGTATACATTCTTATCTACCCCAACTATGGATGGAAGCTCATCAAGAATCATCAAAGTTTTTGTAAGAGTTTTACCCCGCTTTTCAACAGGTTTCTCTTCTTCAGCCTCAGATGAATATTGTTCAGAATCAATATTCTCTATTTCTTTTTCAGCTTTAATCTCATCAGACTCAGAAACATTTGTTTTGTTTTTAGGGCCTTTTGAAGGTTCTGATCCATATCTTTCAAATATCTGACTCTCAAAGTCTCCCTCAGAGACATTTTGAATTTCATCCTCCATGGGCTTTGGAACATCAGATAAAAGTGAATCAATATCCAATGATTTTACAGATTTATCAGGCCGAATTTTGGATTTTACAGGCATTTGGCCATTATTACCATGATTCTTTTGTATGTAAGACATTAGTGGAGCAGTTAATTTTCCCCTGTACTTCACTATAGATTCAACCAGTTCCAGGTAAAGAAATTCCTCTTCTGGAGTAGAGTTAATTGGAACTGTGATCTGATTATCAGAACCCTTTTTAGCCTTTGTTTCTTTAAATAGTTGATATGCCCTCTGAACATTCATAACTGCACTATTGGCAATCTTATGTTCCCTTCTTTCGCATATTTCTGCCACTATTCGCTGAGCATCCCTTAACAGGTATGATTCAAAGGAAAACGGATTGTCATCTATTTTCCTCATGAGACCGTTGAGATAGTTGGAGACTTCAGTGTAGAAGTTATCTCCTACACGAGATAGACCGCTTATACTACGCTCTTTCTTTTGGATCTCCCTCAGTTTTTGGAAAAATTCATCCAACCCTATTCCTCACTTTCTATCCTTGGAGCTAGTAGGAACTTCAATTCACCATCACCAGAGACCATTTTCATGGCCAGGTTAAGGGGCATATCATTTCCAAGGCTCAATACTGCAGTTTCTGAGAATTTATCAGCCTTCAACATCTCTTTGATTTTTTCCAACGAGAAAACTGACTTGGCATTTTCATTAATTTTCTCACCATGGAGATACTCGATCTTTGCATCTCCAAATTCACCCTCGGCTGAGGCAATAAATTTGTCCGCATCAACCATCAACGATATTTTATCGGATACTATTCCAATGTCCTGTATGGAGTTTTTAAGAAGTGAAAATGGTATTTCAAATTCCGATGGATAATCCAGATCAGGTGGACTAGGTGCCTCATACTCTATATCTATCAACCTAATTTTAAAGGTTCTTCGAGCCTCATCTTCAAAAGTAAGTATTAAATTACCTTCATCAACAGTGAGTTCTACCAAATCATCTGATTTTGCTCTTTTAAGAACTTTCATTAGTTCTTCAGTATCTACATTGATCTTTAAAGGTTCGTCACAAGTATAAATATCAAATAAACCTGACTTAAGCTCGAGGTGTACGAATGTGATGTGGGACCTGTCAAGTGCATCAAGCCTTAACCCATCGCCGTCTGCCTTCATCTGAACTTCATCCACGATCGAGGAAATAGCTTCGAAACTTGTTTTTAATACATTTGAATCGCTTAAAACTGCTTTGAACATTTTCATCCTCCGATTTACTTTTTATCTTCTCCAACTATATTATCCTTGTCATCTTTAACATTCTTAGGATCTTTGTTTCCATTGGTTTCTTCTGTCTTTTTATCTTCTGCTTTAGTTTTTCCCTCAGCATTTTTAAGTTCTAAATGAATATTTTTAAGGAAGGTTTTGTCTAATATTTTCTGCGAAAATGCCCCTACAATGATCAGAAAACCCAGGAGCATTAAAAATGCGGCATATGAAGCGCCTTCACCAAATATAACGTTGTCAGCAACCTTGGTAACTGAAGCTGAAATAAGTACAATACCATATATGATCAATATAACTCCAACTGTAGTTGCTGCATATCTTAATATTTGATCCTTCCTAGATTTGATGGAATCAAACAGATCATTGTCAAATACTTCATGAAAATTGAGTGAGTGATCTTTATCTTCCACATCCTCATCATGGTTTGAAATTTGTTTAGACACGGTTTCAGAGTTCTCATCGTGTTGTTCAATAGTTGAATCTGTAGTATCAATTTCAGACTCATTCATTTCATTATTCAGTTCTGAATCAGTAGTAGTACTAGGAAACCCATCATCTTCTGTTTCAGAGTCTTCGATTTTATTGTTGTTGGTTGAATCAATGTCTTGTTCTGACTCTTCTTCTTTCTTGTGCGAATCTTCAGCCAATAAAAAATCCCCCTTAAAGTTTAACCATGTGCCTAAACATGATTAATCGTACTCCCTCCATGTAAATGAACATTTTGTACATCGGAAAAATCTTGTTTCAGATTCATCTGCACCCCTTGTCTGGATAAGCCACCATGAAGCTTCTTTATTACCACATTTAGGACATTTAACGACTGCTGTGGGTAAGGTTTGTATGTCATCGCTAGTAACAATTATACTGTCCTTTGACTCTACTTTTTCAGAAATGTTGTATTCACTCACAGATTCTTTGGTTACTTTGGTTGTATGTTCACAGTTTCTACATTCAAAAATGTCACCCTTAGGAAACATCACAGCTCCACATTTAGGACAAAATTTCATTCGATTCCCTCCCATCAAAAAGTATAATGATTTGTTAAGATCATGTTAATAGATTAATTTTTTCATTTAATATCAAGTGTACATAAACAGATTTAATAGTTCCTAATTTTTTAGTAGTAAAAAGATGGTTTCCAACACAATTATATCAACCATTCAACAATTTCAGGGCATCCTGTATAATCATTTCATGATCAAATGCTAAATCAAATGTTTTGATTTTGTTTAGATCAAAATATCTTGCATCCTCAGCATCAGTTGCAGATCTCAGTGTTCCCCCTATTTTAATACCTAAAAAACAGACTGTGACAGTATGTCCACGTGGATCTCTGTCTGGATCAGAATAAACTCCAACTAAATCGTCTAATTTTACATCTATACCAGTTTCTTCTTTAGTTTCTCTCACTGCAGCATTTTCCACAGTTTCACCATACTCAACAAAACCTCCAGGTAAAGCCCAGAAACCCTGATAGGGGTCATTCTTTCTCTTAATTAATAGAATAGATGAATTTTCAATTATCACAGTATCAACAGTTAAAAGAGGAGACTTCACTAGATCACTCTCATCAAATATGAATTTTATCCATGAAAATAGAGCTTCACGCACTTCCGTGGGATTCTCCTGTTACTATACCTGCAGCTATTATGTGAGCAACCCTAATCGGTTCTGGTATGGCGCTTCTTGTTGTGGATAATTTGACTATTTCCAAGGCATCTTCAAGTTTAATTCCTTGAATCTGTATGTAAATTGACTCGTCATCCACCTTGTGTACCTCTCCAGCCCCAAGTACATTTGACCATCTATTCTTATAATCAGGAAACCTCTTTAGGGCCTTTTTAATACCCTCAAAATTTGGAAATTTCCTCATTATAACTATTACTGGTATGCCTGTGGCCTCGTACAGTTCACGGATGTTAACAATGTTAAATCCAGCAAATGTTATTCCATCGAGCATTATGACTCCAAGTTGTCCCATATTCCTGGAATTTAATACCATCTCAGATATTTTTTGGGTGGAATCCATGCCATCACCATCTACGAAAGTGCTTAAAACACCATCAAGCCAGTTTCCTGCCCTGAAGACTGTGCCAACAAGCATGACTTCGTCCTTAGTGTGGGCTGGAAATGGTGAATCATCCACCCCCAGAATTCTTATTTCCTGCTTTATGCTTCTGAATTTCTTGATTTCAGTTTTATTTTTCATCTTCTGAAGCACTGATGAGATCTTGTAGTTCATCACATCTGGCTTTGACTGTTTCCGCAGCCAATTTTAGAGATTTTTTTGGATTTTTTGCCTTTACAATCAATTTAGGCTCTCCAATGATTGGATGTTCAATTACATAAGCTGCAGCCTCAACATCTTCATCTTCCATAAGTGTTTTCCTTATGGTGTTGCATAGAGAATGGGTCTCCCCTGTAATCTCTATCTCAAGTTCCTTCTTAGTATCCTTAATTACCTTCATATTATCCCTCATATTTTGTAGAAAGATTTCTTCTTTCTTTATTTCCACAATTAGGACATTTCACTTCGTTTTTACTTACTTGTTTCATGAAATGCCTACACTTAGTACACATGGCCTTCAAAACACCCAGTTCATCTTCGGCTGTTGTTAGGTCAACGTTGTCAACACCAATTATTTTGGTTACCTTAGCTTCGATGAGATCTCCTATCCTAAATTCATCGGTGAGCTTAGCAACATAGCCTTTTTGAGCCTGAGATATATGTATTCCTCCTGAAAAGGAAGTTACTAGGCCTCTATTATTGTCTTTAATACTATCTAATTTTATAAGAGCTCTCTGGCCTCTTACATCTGATACTTGGCCAAATACAACTACTCCAGATTTAAGTACTGATGGAGAACTTGTTTTAGGAACTATGGATATCTTCTTGTTCTTGTTGTCCAATGAAACTGTTCCTGCAATCAATGACCTGATGTTACCATCATCTTCATATGTCCATTCTGATGGAACAAATTCCTCAGTAACTCCCAGAGCATCGCCAGGTAAAACAAAATCTCCAGATTTGGTTTTCATTTATTCACCTCACTTAAAATAAGTACAGTCAACTCATCATCAAATTTTATTAAATTCATGATTGTAGTAATTCAATCCCTCGTACATATCTGAGTAACTTACTATTTGAGTTTCATCTTAATAAATTAGTGACATATCATAAGATTTGCATTTTTAGATGATATTATATTTATTTGTTTTGTTATTTAATACACCATATTTAATTTCATCTATTTCATAATCTTCCCATTCTCTTCTACCAATGGCAATTTCGAGCTCTTGTGGAGTTAATAAAGGTTTTTTATACCTCTTAGAATCATCAATGGCTATCCTGGGACACGCAGTCATTACAAATGCATCAAGATCCATGTATGGAAGTAACTTTTCTGGTGAAACATCATCCAACAAAAGTATGAACCCTTCTCTCCATTCCTCTTCAAGCATGTTCTTCAATTTTTTGGCCAGATCAAGCCTGTTTTGACCCTTCTTAGTGGATACAATTATTCCAAAATTTTCAGCATCCATTGCCTTGGCTATCCTTGCGAACCGTATCCTCAAGATTCTATCTGAAAAATCAGTGATCAACCTTGCTTCATCAAGGTAGGGATCTGCGATAATTACTGGTTTGTCTGTAAATAGTGTTATTCCCAGTGCATGGAAATTACCACTTCCCACGTAAAGAAAGGCATCCACATCAATATTTTTTATAGCTGAAAAATTGCATCCAAGAACCTGACCCCAAGTTGTGCCAACACCCTCATTAATAACAACTTCCTTACCATTTTGTTCTAAAAATTCAGCGACTTCTCCAAGCTGTTTAAGATGTTGTGCTGTGGTCACAAGGCCAATTCTTTTGTAATTTTCAAGTAAGCCCATTGCATTTCCTACCGATCCCAGTAGTTCCATTTTTGAGCTCGCATCTACAAATATAACTGGAATATCATAATTGATTGGAAGCGGTTTATGTCCAAAATGAATTAAAACATCAACCATACCATTCATATCCACATCCGCCACATCACAAGCTCCAAAACAAGGATCAGCAGATATGATCACTGTTGTTCCTGTTTCAGATTCTATCTGTCTTGCAACGTCAACAGCGTGCAATTTAAGTCCTTCTGGAAATTGTAGCCCCACAAATTTTGCATTGAGCTCCCTAATCCTGGCTATTATTTCATTTATTTCAAGTTCGTGTCCAGACATAATTATCCTCAAACTAGTTCTCGTCACGCGATCCTTCGATTTTTACCTTTCCATCAACCACATTTACCTTAACAAGACTCTTAACTTCGAATCCTGTTTCCTCTTCTACGATGTACTTCCCCTCTCCTTTTTCAACAACGGCAAAAACATCTACAATTTCAACGCCCATCTTTTCCATGGCCTTCAAAACTGCTATCATAGTTCCTCCTGTGCTGACAACATCATCTACAAGGATTACTTTATCTCCCTCTTTCAAACCATTTATATACAGTTCCCCCTGACTGTAACCAGTGATTTGATGTACTGCAACTTCGCCATCTAGACCATACTGTCTCTTTCTTACTACAACGAAGGGAATTCCTGTCATTATAGAAAGTGCGGTTGCAATGTGTATCCCCATTGCTTCCACACACACGATCTTATCCACGTCCAAATTACCATATTTTCTGATTCCCTCTGCAGCCTCTTTTAAAACATCAGGATCCACGAGTGGAACTCCATCTGTTATGGGATGGACAAAGTAGTTGTACTGACCCTTTTTTATTATTGGTGCTTCAATTAAACTGATCTTGAGTTTTTCAAACATTAAATCCCGCCTAGTGTTTCGAAATCAATTAGTAAACTTAATTTTTAATAGAAATAATTTTTAGCTTTTAAACAGTTCTAAAATTAACAAACATAATTATATCTAATTAATGGTATAATACTATTAGTTATATATTACAGTGAATACGATCTATTTTTTCAGTGATCAGTAAGCAATTAATAGTGAGATTGTTAGTAGTATAAACGATCAACAAAAAAATTATAGAATTATTCCCATTATCATAAATCAAAATCTGACGGTGAGAAAAAAATGTTGGGCAATCTTGGAAAAAATCTTACCAAAACAATGAAAAAACTGGCTGGAATGGCCATAATAGATGAAGAAGTAGTTAAAGAAGTTATTAAAGATATTCAAAGGGCATTAATACAATCTGACGTGAATATTAAACTTGTATTAAACCTATCAAAAACTATTGAGGACAGATCTTTAAACGAAGAACCTCCTAAGGGCGTAACACCTAAAGAACACGTCATTAGAATCGTTTATGAAGAACTGGTCAATCTTTTGGGTTCAAGTGCGCAAGAAGTTGAGATTGACAAACGTCCCTACAAAATACTATTTATGGGTCTTCAAGGAAGTGGAAAAACCACTTCAATAGGCAAGCTCACACGATACCTCCAGAAAAAAGGATTTAATCCTGCAATTGTAAGTACAGACACCTGGAGACCTGCAGCTTATGAACAGCTGCTTCAGTTAACTGAGTCTATGAATGTTCCAGTTTACGGAGATCATGAAAACAAAGACGCCCTAGACCTTGCTAGAAAAGGACTGAAAGCTGCTAAAAAGAACGATGTAATAATAGTGGATACTGCTGGAAGACATAAGGAAGAAAGTGAACTTTTAGCCGAGATGGAAAGTCTTTCTGCAATTGTGGAACCTGATGAAGTTATAATGGTTATAGATGGAACCATTGGTCAACAGGCAGGAGAACAAGCCCTAGCATTCAACAACGCCACTAAAATTGGATCTATTATCATCACAAAATTGGATGGTTCAGCCAAAGGTGGTGGAGCCCTTTCTGCAGTTGCTGAAATTGGTGCTCCCATAAAATTCATAGGAACCGGAGAAAGGGTTGAAGATTTTGAAGCCTTTGACCCAGACCGTTTCATTTCAAGACTGCTTGGAATGGGCGATATTAGAACCCTCCTAGAACGAGCAGAAGAAATTGCCGAGGAAGAAGGAGACATGGGATCCGTTGATGCCATGCTAAGTGGTAAATTCACTTTGAAGGACATGTATTCCCAGTTTGAGATGATGAACAAAATGGGGCCAATGCAACAAGTCATGAACATGATCCCCGGAGCAGGAGGTAAACTCCCTAAAAACGCATCCCAGGTAACAGAGGAAAAACTTTCTAAGTACAAGGTTTTAATGGATTCAATGACTGACCATGAACTTGAACATCCCGAAGTTATTAAGCAATCCCGGGTGAAGAGAATTGCTAGAGGTTCAGGTATGAAAAATGAGGACGTTAAAGAGCTTTTAAAATATTATAACGTCACTAAAAAGGCAATGAAAGGATTTGGTAAGCGTAAAATGGGCGGACCCCTAGGACAAATGATGAAACAGATGATGAGATAAAAAATATTCATCTCACATCAATTTGTGTATTGAATATCTATTTTTTAATTTAATCTATTAAAAGTACTGTAATTATGGAATGATACAATATGGAAACTCTGATTCATAATAAGTTAATTCAAACAATGGAAATTACCAATGGCAATATATGTAACCATTGTTTAGGCAGGATCTTTTCAAAAGAAATTGAAGGCCCTGGAAATTTAATTCGTGGTGAACGCTTGAAAGAAGGTCTCGAGAACTTGGATGAAAAGTATTCCAAGGAGGATAAATGCTGGATATGTAACGATCTCTTTGATGAAATGGATAGGATGGTCCAACAAGCCCAGAATATCATTGAAAAAGAAGGAATACATTTTTCCAATTTTCTTGTGGGATGTCGTGTGGATTCCGAGGTTCTTGAAAGGGAAGAAAAAATCCATCAAAGTCTTGGTGCCACTGTTGAAAATATTAAAAAAGAAATAAACCGAGAATTTGGGAAAACAATTGCAACATTGCTCTCTAAAGAAGTTGAATTTGATAATCCAAACCTAGTGTTTATGGTAGATTTCAAATCTGAAACTGTTGAAATTACCATAAACCCCATATTCATCGAAAGCAAATATAGAAAACTAGTTAGAGACATTCCACAAACCAAATGGCCATGCAACCGTTGTAAAGGTCGTGGATGTGAAAAATGTGATTTCACAGGCAAGATGTACCCAGAAACTGTCGAAGAACTCATCTCAGAGGTCATGATTAAAGCTGCCAAGGGGACTGGAGCTAAATTCCATGGTGCAGGTAGGGAGGATATTGATGTCAGGATGCTTGGCAGTGGAAGAACATTTGTTCTCGAGATTACAGAACCTAAAATTAGAGATCTTGACCTTGCAAACCTTCAAACTGAAGTTAACAAACATGCAGAAGGTAAGGTGGAAATTTCTGAAATGAAGTACGTTCCAAGAAATCGGAAGGCCGAAATCAAGCAATCATCCACCGATACTTACAAAGTGTATAAAGCTCTGGTAGAAGTGGACGATGAAATTGATTCCAAAAATCTTGATTCTCTAAAAACCCTAGATATAATCAACCAACGAACACCCATAAGAGTTTCACACAGGCGTGCAGATAAAATTCGAACCAGGAAAATAAGGAAACTAGATTACAAACTACTGGGATCAAAAAGTTTCGAGATCACTCTAGAGTGTGAAGGGGGATTGTACATCAAGGAACTCATATCTGGAGATGAAAATCGAAGTAAACCTAGTGTAGCTCAAGTACTTGGAACAAATGCTAAGTGTGTTCAGCTCGATGTTTTAGAAGTGAATATATAAGTGTCAATGGATAGTATTATATAGTTTCAAAAAATCAAAATATATATTTACATCCCCTTGCAAATTTAGTATTCAGCACAATGTATTGCTAGTAAAAATTTAGTTCAAATAATCTGATTTTTCATATAAGTGAATCAGTATAGTGCTGAATGAAAACTGAGGATGATGAGTCAAGATCAGTGAGAATTGAATCTGATTTAAAAGTTTTAGTTTAATATTGATAATCTGTGACGTTAAGTCAACTCAAACTTTAAATACCCAAGGGTTTTGGAGGTTATAATATGGTAAAAAGATCAAAAGGTTCAAGAAGTAAAACACGTTTCAAACTTAGAAAGACAATTAGAGAGGGTAGAACAAACCCAATAACCAAGAAGATACAAACCTTCGATGAAAGTGACATGGTGCACATAATCATCGACCCAAGTATCCACAAAGGCCAACCACACCCACGTTTCCATGGAAAAACTGGTAAAGTTGGAGAAAGAAGAGGAAATGCTTATATTGTAGAAATAAATGATGGGAATAAACCTAAAAAATTAATAATCAGACCAGAACATCTTAAAATGCAAGAGTGATTCTGATGATTGGAAAAAAGGTAATAGAAACAGAACCCATCACTATTGCAAAAGCCAAGGATATGCTCGATGAAATTCCTGACTCGTATGAACCAACATATGAGCAGAATTTAGCCATTGAACACGTTAACAAATTTTCAAAACTCGATGCTGAAAAAGCTCAGGAACTTGTTAAAGAGTTGGAAGAACTCATTAAACAAACCCAGGCCATTAAAATTGCGGATCTCATGCCTGTTGATATGGCGGATCTCAGACTGATATTTGCAAAGGAAAGGGGTTCACATAAAAAGGAAGAATTGGAACAAATTCTTGAAATTGTGAACAAATACAGAGAATAAATTCAGTATCTGATCAGAACTGGACCCACGGGTCCTTAATATACAGAAACCATCCGGGTGGTTTATAATGGAAGATAATGCAATTATCCTTGATTTTCTTCCTTTAGGTTACGTCAAGGAAGGAACACCTTCATTTAAAAGAAAACCTATAGCTCAGGCTATAGGAACAGAAGAATTTACCCTTCTGGAATTAATTCCAAAAGAAAGGGTTCAGTTAGACATCCATGAAAGAGTTTACATCGGAGCTGGTAAAAGAGATAAGATAGCTCGTGTAAACAGCAGGTTAATGTTTGATAAACTCACTGCTACTTCAAGGGTGGAACTGGATTATGTTATTGAGGAAATAATCAAAGAAAATGAAGCCAAGTTTATTGAATTTTTCAATGAAGCCGGGCCAATCTCGACCAGATTACACCAGCTTGAATTACTCCCCGGAATTGGTAAAAAACACATGTGGGATATTATCAACGCTAAGAAAGAATCACAGTTCACCAGCTTTGAAGATATAAAAACACGTGTGCCTATGTTGGCGGATCCTGTAAAGTTGATTGCAAAACGTGTTCATATGGAACTTGAAGCAGCAGGAGATAGAAGGGGGAAAATGAAATATATAATCTTCACCAGACCGCCAAAACCACAAAAGGGTCATTAGTATCTCCATATCTACTTTTTTTATATATACACATTTTTTCTATTTAACTAAATAATAATTTTTTTTAGGAGTCAAATTATGATGTCTGACACCCTCAAAATTCTGAAAAAGAATGGTATAAAACTTGATAAGCGTAAGGGACAAAATTACCTCGTAAATCAAGATGTTTTATCCAAGATCATTCAAAGCTCAGAACTTTCCAAAAATGATAGAGTACTTGAGATAGGAGCAGGTATAGGGACACTGACCATTCCCCTAGCAGAAAATGCAAACAAGGTCTATGCAGTAGAACAAGACCAAAGGGTTGCCCAAGTACTGAAGAAACGTTTGAAACAACTTGAATTGGATAATGTTGAATTGATTGTGGACGATGCCACCCAAATGGATCTACCACAGGCAAACAAGATCGTTTCAAACTTACCCTATCAAATCTCATCACCCATAACATTTAAAATACTTGAAAATCCATTTGAGATGGCAGTTTTAATGTATCAAAAAGAATTTGCCCAAAGAATGGTTGCTACTCCTGGAGAAAGAAATTATTCAAGATTATCTGTGATGATGTACCTTTATTCAGAAGTGGAAATGCTCTTCAATGTATCTGAAAATGATTTTTTCCCTAAACCTAAAGTAGCATCAGCAGTTATCAAATTGAAACCCAAAAATGATGTTAATATTGATCCATTTTTCCTTGATGTGACAAGGGCAATGTTTCAGCACAAAAAAAAGAAGATCAGGAATGCCCTGATTGATTCATATCATGAAATAGGAGACTTTGATAAAACAGAGCTTAAAAGCATCCTGTCAGAGTTGGATCAGAATATGATGAATGAAAGGGTTTTCAAAATAAGTCCTGAGGAACTCTTAAAAATTTCGGGAGATATAAAAAGTCATATCTTAACTAATGATTTTAATTAGGAGTGTGGTGAGACATGAATGAGAATCCATTTGAGATTTTAAGTCAAGAATTTCCGGAACTAGCAGCTAGCCTAGGAAAACTTATTGAGGCTCAAAAATCATTTAAGGGAATAGACAGTAAAACCAAGCAGTTGATAAATCTTGGGATACAAACTGCAAACCGTAACCCTGTCGGTGTTCAGTTACATGCTGCTATGGCAAGAACTGAAGGGGCCAGTCGTGAAGAGGTTCTTGGTGCTGTAGTCCTAAATTTACATCATTCTGGACTTGCATCTGTTATGGAATGTTTACCTGCAGCAGTTGAAGGATTTGAAAAAGCACCATGAAAACAGAAAACATTTACACAAGGAAAATATCCAAAAAAGAAGCAGATAAGGGTTTTATATTTATATTAAAATCTAAATTATCCTTTTTTCCAAAATCAACTTTTGAAGTTTCAGATGGTGATAAAACATCCACAAAAGAAATAAAATCCTACCCCTGTTTATGTAGAGGGCCAGAAATGCCCCATGAACATTATTATATATCTTGGGATGGTTTAGATGTTGGTACCATCATCGAAATAAGAAAAATAGATTCTAGGGAATATTGGATCTCACAGCTATCATCTCCATAAAGAACTGCTGATATCATAAAAATTAATTTAGGGTAATTAAAATGATTGAATACAAAGGAATAACCATTTATACAAATGAAGAAGTCTATGAACCTGCTGAAGACACTTTTCTATTTGCAGAAAATTTAGAACTTAGTAGAAGGGACGAAGTGCTTGAAATTGGGACCGGAACAGGATTGATAGCAATTTGCGCATCTCAAAATTCCAGAAAGGTGATTGCTACTGATATTAACAAAGCTGCCATCAGCTGTGCACTTAAAAATGTTGTGACGAACCATGCCTACAATGTGGAACTAAGGGAAGGAAACCTTTTTGAACCTGTTCATGAGGAAAAATTTGATGTTGTGCTGTTTAATACTCCATATCTACCAACTGCAAAAGATGAAAAGTTAGAAGAAAATATTAACGCGGCATTTGATGGTGGTCCTGATGGTAGAGATACCATTGATGCTTTCTTGGATGGTGTGAAGGATGTTCTCAAAAAGGAAGGGAGGATCCAGATGGTTCAATCATCACTTGCAGACAATGATAAAACCATCCAGAGGTTGAAAGCCCTTGGTTTCCAAGCTGAAATATCTGCCAGTTCGAAATGTTTCTTTGAAGAAATTGTTGTAATTACTGGTAAACTCATTTAACTTTTTTTCACATTTTTAAGTCATCATTAAAGTAGCATAGTGACTACCCATCCAATACTCAGCCCCATTACAATGACGGCCGTGGTTATGGATATCAGGTTGAATAGTTTGGAATTAACATATTCTCCCATAACATGTTTGTCATTGATTATTAAAAGCATTAATATTAAGACGAACGGCAGTAGGAGTCCATTTGCAACCTGTGATAAGTAAAGTATGCTCAGTAGTGGTACGTTTGGGAACATTATAATTATTACAGCAAGCAGTATTAAGCCCAAGTACAATCCATGGAAAACTGGTGCTTCTTTAAAACCTTTAGAAACACCAGCTTCAAAGCCCAAGCTTTCGCAAACGTAGTATGCAGTAGATAGTGGAAGAATACTTGCTGCGAACAGGGAAGCATTCAAAAATCCAAATGCAAATAAAATGCTTGCGTACTGTCCAGCCAATGGCACCAGTGCATTTGAAACATCTGCAACGTTTGTAACCTGCACTCCACTGGAATAGATTGTGGCGGCACATGACAAAACAATGAAAAATGCCACTATGTTTACAATAATTGCTCCAAATACGGCATCCAACTTTGAATATTTTAAATTTTTCAGACTTATTCCTTTTTCAACCACAGAAGATTGTATGTAAAACATCATCCATGGTGCTATGGTTGTACCAACCATGCCAATTACCATGGTAATGTAAGCCGTTGTGAGACTTATTTGAGGCATTACCAAACTTTTAGCAGCCAAACCCCAGTTAGGCCCAGCTAAAAATCCTGCTACAATGTAAGAGAAATAGAGACAAGATGCCAATAAAAATACTTTTTCAACACTTTTATATGTTCCTTTAACAACAAGCAACCATACAAATAATGCTGCTAGAGGTAATGCAAAGAATTTGGGTACTCCAAAAATACCTGCACTAACTGCTATTCCCGAAAATTCTGCAAGAACATTTCCAAAGTTGGCTAAAAGCAGTGCTATCATCATCAAAAATGTGATCTTGATACCTACCTTTTCACGAATGAGATCAGCTAGTCCCTTTCCTGAAACTATCCCCATTCTAACCCCCATTTCTTGGATAACAGCTAAAGCTATTATCATTGGGATAAATAACCATAGCAAATTGTAACCAAACTGAGCACCGGCTAAAGAATAGGTAGTTATTCCACCAGCATCATTATCTACGTTTGCCGTGATTATACCAGGACCCATTACTGATAAAAAAATAATTATACTCAGAAATACAGGGCTCTTAAACAACCTGCTGAACACTTTAATATCCATGGGACCACCTCATCGGCCAAACATACGAGGAACTCTTTTTTTCCATGCTGTAGGAAGAACAATATCAATTGCATCATCAACAGTTATGATGCCCCTTAATTTAGTATCGTCCTCCACCACAGGCAGTGCTAAGAGATTGTACTTGGCAATAGTCTGTGCAACTTCATGCTGATCTTCCAGTACATCTGCCTTAATAATGTGAGTATGCATTATTTCTGTGATCCTTGTTTCAGGATTTGCAAGTAGTATATCTCTCAAAGATAACACACCAACCAAATCACCCTTCATTGAAATAACGTAGACATAATAAATGGTTTCAACATCTGATGCCATTTTTCTTAGGGATTCTAAAACTTCACTTACTGTTAAACTCTGATCAACGTAGGCAAATTCCGTTGTCATTATTCCTCCAGCAGTATTTTCAGGGTACCTTAATAGTTTTCTTAGATCGTCAGATTCTTCAGGCTCCATTAAATCTAAAAGTTCTTCTGCCTTTTCCTCAGGCAGATCTGCCAGCACATCTGCCGCATCATCTGGTGACATCTCATCCAGAATTTCTGCCGCCCTCTTACTGTCCATTCCCTCTAAAATAGATACTTGCCGTTCTGGAGACACTTCTTCCAATGTATCTGCAGCTGATTCATCATCTAAGGAGTTTAAAATATTTAATGATTCATTAAGTCCAAGTTGATCGACAATTTCGGCCATATCTGCAGGGTGAAGTTTTTTTATTTTCTGTTTAGGGACCTTTAGCTTCACCTTGGAGTAATCACTCTCAACAGGGTCAATGTCTCTCCAAGAAATGAGATCTTCGGTAGAAGTGATTCCTAAAGATTTGACAATACGATTCAGGCTCAGCCTCCTTAAGATACCATTAACTCCTATATCGACACCAATTACATGATAGTGACCATTTGTGGGAGATATTTTAATATCGTTGACCCTTCTTATCTTTTTACCCTCAATATCCACTACTTGTCTGTCCATTACATCTTTTAAAAGAAGTACGTCATGTTTTTGAATTTCATAGTCTTTAATTTCCTCCAACGAACAGTTAAGCTTCACTTCTTTGTCAATTTTTTCAATACATCTCCATGAAATAATTCTAATCTGTTTTCCTGGTACAGTTATTTCTAAAGCTTTTAATATTGGATAGGAATGATCAGAAGAAACTACCACATCTTTCAACTTACCAATTTGTTCTCCAGATGGAGATAGTACTGATTTTTTAACGAAATCACTTAAATACAAGTTCTCACCTCCTTGATTGTGGTTCTAAACATTTGATTTATAGGAGAGGAATCACGTCCTCTTTAACACGTTCTAAAACTATCATTTCTGTTAAATCTTCGACACCATCAATAGATCGAATTTTAACGTTCATTATCTCATTTAATTCTTCTATACCATGTGCCCATGCCTTGATTAATATGTCGTATTCCCCTGAAACAGTATAAACTTCAGAGACTTCATCAAGTTTCGAAAGCTCATATTTCACATTTTCATGCTTTTCAGATTCTGTCTGAATAATTATTATAGCAGTAACTGTTAATCCAACTTCATCTGGGTTCACAAGGAGAGTATACTGTTTAATTACGTTATTTTCCAGTTTTTTGAGTCTATTGGATATGGTTGCATCAGGTACATCTATTTCTTTAGACATTTGAGAGAGTGTGATTCTTGAATTCCTGACCAGGGAACGAATTATTTCCGAGTCTATATCATCCATTTCAAATTCACCACTTTAATTTATATTTAAGATTATACTTACATTCCTTATAAACATTATGGAACATTACTAAAATTTAGATAAAATTCTGGAAAATCACCCATAAAAATCAATTTTATTGGAAATATCCAAATTCATTTCTACGCATTAAATCAGTCCAGATATATTTTTTTAATTCCAAATTTTCAAAATAAAATATCCAGACTTTAAACCCACATAATTAACATTAACATTATTTAAAGGCGTTCCAGTTGGAACTCCCACCAGATAAATCTTAAATGCTTTATCATATTCTGCTGATGTGTAAGTATGAAAAACTAGAACCCCATTATCATCAATATCCCTAATTCTACAGGTTACATCTAAGGGATGATCCTCAAATTTCTCAACTCTATCAGTTAGATCATCTGGAGCATCAATCATCCACAAAGCTTTTTTATCCAATATATGAGGAGGATCTGTCATTAAGTAAAAATCAGTTGCATTTAATTTCTCTGGTGCTATTTTAAATACGTTACAAACCCATCCAGGTTTTTTATTTTTAAAGCTTGGAGAATCATGGGTGTCGTGTTTTATTAGTGAATGTGGGCATTTGTAATGACTGAAATTTCCATCTAACCCTTTTTCAATTTTTGTTAAGGAGTAAATAACGTATGGATTGTAGCTGTAAACCACTGTCCGGTTTGCAACATAAACCTCTGTATTAAAATTAGGTGTTTGATTTACAACTGACACGATTGGGAGTGAAGGATCAAATGGATAAATTGAAACACTGCATTTAAAGCCCTCTGGGATAAGTTTATCCATTAATTCTGGATTTTTTTCGAGTGCTTTGATTTTTTCCGGGCTCAGTTTATTTGTTCCAGAGCTACTCTTGGTTTCTGCCAGCCCTGGAGATACTCCTGTGAATGTTCTCATTTCATCCCAGTTCTCCGGAGAACCTGAAGTTTCAATAAGAATATCACATACATCACCTGTAATTCTCTGGTAGGATTGTTCTGAACAAAAATCATCAATTTTGTTTCCAGCAATGTCCATTGCATCGGCAGATATTCCCAGGATAAGGATTATGATCACAAGGGACAAATAAACATCCAATGAAAATATAAAGCCTTTTTCATCCATTGAATCACTTAGTTCTAATCAATTGGAATTCCGTATTTATTTTTGTGTCCATTATCAAGATACATCCAGAACAAGGGAGTATCATTAAATTTGTACTCTAAGGATATTCCATCGTAAATCTCAGCACGAGTTGCACCAAAAATAACATGATCCACCGAACATGGTGCAGTATAACCATGTAATTTGTAATTTCCGGGCACAACAAATGTTTCCAGTCCAGTATGCTCACATACAGATTTACCTTCTAGTCTGCAGAAAATGCATGGCCCATCAGCACTTAAATGGTAATATCCATTATCTATACAATTTTTAAGATTTAGAACTAAGTTTGAATGTCCATGGGAAGGGTAAGGATCATATGGACATCTCTTTATGTAGAGTGGAGAACTCGCATTTTCATAGACTTTATAATTGTCTATATCCTTTGATTCCAGGTAGTTTGAAAGTGAATTGCCATAATAAATCTTATCTCCCTCTACTTTCAGATCTCCATATCCTTTTGTTTTAATGAATGGTAGAGGATCTTTAATTTTGTAACAACCAGCTCTTGAATCAGGAAAATCAGTACATATAAATTCCACATCTTGACTCAAATTCTTAACCATGTAACTATCATTGTAATGAATGTATATAGTGGAATTTACGCAAATTTTATATGGATCCCTTGAATTATCAACGGAATTTATTCTACAATGGATATTTATTCCTGAGATCCTTTGATATTCACTGTAACTACTGTCAAGTTTAGTTTGTATCCTTGTTTTGATGGTTGATCTACTATTGGAAATTGGTTGTCCTGTTTTAGAAACTGTTTCTGAAGTTTCATATAATCCTTGTACTGAGAATTTTGGGATATCTGATTCCACATCTCTATATAGCTGGTAAACCCTATCTGATTTAAATGGGCTGATCTGAGTATTATCCATGAATACTGCTGAAATGAGTATGTTGGTGAGGATCAAAGCCGGTATGATCAATAAAAACGCCATACCTCCCATCACATATCCTTCATTATCCATTTTAGTCCCTTTTTTATAGTTCACAAGTGCGATTTAATTGTTCTTAGTAATATTATATTTAAAAAAGATAATAAATATTGTGTAGGGAAACCCAAAGTATTAAATATTTTAATAAATATCATAAAAATATGCTTGGGGAGTCAAAGGTTAATATATAATGAGGATTTAATAAGAATCTAAATTGCAAAATATATTTTGAATTAGATCAAATTAAATAAAACGATTTTTAAACGATTTAAAATATAGTTAACAATATATTTGTAAACTAAAGAGTTAGGAGGTTCAATATGAAAGATATCGTAAGAGGTTGGCGTCATATCCAGCAACGATACAATCTCATAGGATCAAAATGTTCACAATGTGGAAATGTATTTTTCCCAAGTAGAGTCTTATGTCCAGAATGTAGAAGAAAAGGTAAAATTGAAGAATTCCAGTTCAGTGGAAATGGAAAGATCCACACATTCTCAGTCATACACACCCCAACCGATGAGTTCAAAACATTGGCACCATATGTTGTTGCAATAATAGAACTTGAAGAAGGTGCAAAAATAACATCTCAGATTGTTGATTGCGATCCTGATGCCATAGAAATCGGCGATGAAGTTGAACTGGTATTTAGAAAGATCAAAGAAGAAGGCGACGATGGAGTGATATCTTATGGATACAAATTCAAGCTCAAAAATTAAGACCGGTGTAATTCTAGTTGGTCATGGAAGTAGATTACCCTACGGTAAGGACGTTGTGAGTCAAATAGCTGAAATTTATCGGGCAAAACAAGACTACATGGTAGAAGTTGGTTTCATGAATATGAACAAACCTTCCATTCCAGAAGCAATCAACAAATTAGCAAAAGATGGTGCTGAAAGAATTGTTGTAACCCCAGTTTTCCTTGCAAACGGAGTTCATACAACAGAAGACATTCCAAAAATACTTGGACTCAAAGAAGACAGCCATGAAGAAGGACATGCCCACAGCCATGGACATGCTCACAGCCATGAAGAAGAGGAAAAAGTTGAGATCGAATTTGATGGTGAAATCATCTACACACAACCCCTTGGTGCAGATGAGAGAATCGCAGACATAATTAGCGATAGGGTCAACGATGCCCTCTAATAAAACTAAAATTACTGAACTCGGGGAGAAAAAACTCATTAAAAGACTCCTGTCTCGGAGTCAAAATCCCCGGGTCAAATCTCTTTTTTTAAATAAAATACCCATAAAAAGCCTTTCAGATGATGCTGCCCTTGTTGATATTGGTGAGAACTATCTTGTTCTGTGTTCTGATATGTTGATGAGATCATCCCACTTTCCAGTTGAAATGTCTTTCAAACAGATAGGACAAAAAGTCGTTACAGTAAATGTCAGTGATCTGGCAGCCATGGGTGCTGACGCTGTGGGAATTATCATTTCAATGGGGCTTCCAAAAACCATGCTTGTGGATGAATTTGATGATTTGGTGGATGGAATTCTTGAAGCATGTGAAAAATATGGAATGGCACTCATAGGAGGAGATACCAACGAAGCCTCGGAGTTAACCCTGAATGGCACATGCATAGGAACAGTTAAAAAGAAAAACGTTTTAATGAGATCAGGAGCACGTCCCGGAGATATTATTGCTGTAACTGGCTATTTAGGACTCGCAGCTGCAGGATTTAAAATTCTGGAATGCAATTGCCAGGATGAGTTAAATGAAAAAAGTGTTAAAATAAGCATTAAGCATGCTTTGGAACCTGAAGCAAAACTAACAGAAGGTAAAATTCTTTCTGATAATGGTAAAGTGAGTTCTGCTACAGATATTAGTGATGGACTTTTAAGCGAATTAGGTGAAATCCAAGATGCTAATGAATCAACCATAGGACTTACTATCCACGAAAAATGGCTCCCAATACCCTTGGAAGTATTTGAAATTGCAAAAATTACCAACACAGATCCCTATGATTTAGCCTTGCGATATGGTGAAGATTTTGAACTTCTTTTAACAATTTCACCATCAGAATTCGAAATAATACAAACCAAACTAAAGCTCAAAAAAATTGGCATAGTGGATTCAACAGGCACAATTAAAATGATAGATAAGTCTGGAAATACAAAAATAGTAACACCACGAGGCTACGAACACTTCAGCTAAACTTTATTACAAGGATAGATTTTAATTTAATTTAAACCGCTGGTGTTAAATTGAAAAAAGAAGCTATTTTATATGATAAAATTGAAAAGAAATTAAATTGCAAAGTTTGTGAAAGAAGATGTCTGATTTCTGAAGGTAAAAAAGGATTCTGTGAAATGCGTCAAAATATTGATGGCAAACTTTTCAGCCTCAACTACGCTTCAGCATCTTCCGTTGCTGTGGATCCCATAGAAAAAAAGCCATTATTTAATTTTTATCCTGGATCAACTGTTTTATCCCTAGGATCTGTGGGTTGTAATTTTAGATGTAAGCACTGCCAGAACTGGAGCATATCACAGACCACAGTTGAAGAAATGTCCCTGCGTGAGATATTGCCTGAAGATGCTGTTAACTTGGCCAAACAATATGGTTGCAAATCCATTGCCTGGACTTATAACGAACCAACCATGTGGTTGGAATACACGCTTGATTCAGCAGTACTAGCCCAGAAACAAAACTTAAAAACTGTGTATGTAACCAATGGTTATATGACTCAAGAAGCTTTAGATACTGTGGGTCCCTATTTAGATGCTGTAAACGTGGATCTCAAGGGAATGTCAGAAGAGTTTTATAAAGAACTCTGTGATGCCAGGCTTCAGCCTGTATTAGACAACATTAAGCGTATATATGACAAAAATATCCATCTTGAAATAACTAATTTGATCATACCGGGCTATAACAATTCCGAAGAAAACATAAGAAAACTGGTCAATTTCATGGCTGATGAAGTGGGTGTTGAAGTACCACTGCACTTCACTAGATTCTTTCCATATTATGAGCTGAAAAATATCCCCCCAACTGAAATTTCAGATCTTGAACAGGCTTATAAAATAGCAAAAGACGCAGGTATGAAATACGTTTATGTTGGAAACGTACCGTCTAGCAATAACGAAAATACTTACTGTTACAGTTGTGGCAAACTTCTTGTTGGTAGAAACAGCTATACAATTCAGGAAAATAATTTAAAAAATGGTAAATGTCCAGATTGCGGAGCTGAAGTGGACGTGATTACCTAAAAAATGATATAAATAAAAAGAAATTGAGGTTAGTCCTCAATTTTGCTTACCCTTTCAAATTTCTCCAGTTTATCAAGCAGTTTAGTTGCATCAACCCCTAATTTAGTGGTTGTTCCTTCAGGAGTCGCACGTGGATCTAATGATGATCCCCTGGCTCCCGGCACGATCAAAATATCTTCATCTGCCTTTACCCTGGTTGCAATTGCATATTCAAGATCGTTGGTATCGAATATGTCCACATCTTCATCAACCACAACACAGTGTTTAAGGGACGGGTGTGCGGCCAATGCAGCCATAATTACATTTTTCCCATCTCCAGGAGTCTGTTTTTTTATTGAAACTGCTGCATGCAACCAACAACAGCCTCCCTCTGTTAATACCACATTTTGAACAGTTGGTACTGTATTTTGAACTGCTCTGTATATCCTTGGTTCTTGTGGTAAGCCCTGTAATAATTTATGTTCATTTCCAGCAGGCATTATGGCATGATAAAGAGGATTTTCTTTGTAATGCATTTTATCAAGCTTTATTATGGGTTCTTGTCTTACAACATCGTACGTATCAGTTAGATCAACGAATGGTCCCTCAGAATCCCTTTCATTAGGCAAGATTTTTCCTTCAAGAAGTATTTCACAGTCTGGAACCTCAAGATCCACAGTATCACACTTCACAAGTTTCATATTTCCTTTCTGGAAAGTGTTTGCCACTTCCAATTCATCGGCAGTTATTGGTATGGATGTGCATGATGCGAGGAGAGCTGAAGGATTCATTCCAATGGCAATTGCAACTTCCAAAGGTTCGTTCATTTCTTCTGCTTTCTTGTAGTAAGTGTAAAGGTTTCTTGGTACTATTCTAACCCCAAGATGATCCTTATCCTTTACCAACATTCTATGAATGGAAGCATTTCTAACACCAGTCTCTGGATCCTTCGCAATTATAACCCCTGCTGTGATGTAGGCACCACCATCCTTTTTGTAATAGGTGGGTACAGGAAGTTCGTTCAGGTTTGCCTCTTTAGAATATTTAAAATTTTTCGAAGTCCCTTCCACCGCCACTATTGGACTGGGCTTTTCAGTTGCATCCATAATTTTGGATGTTATTTCTGGTACTGTAGCAGAGATAGATTTAGCAATCTTTTCCCTGGTGTTACATATACCAGAAATTATTCTCATTTTACTCTCCTTTAAATTGTTAAAAATAAGAACGTCCCTTGGATGATCCTTCATTATCTTCGCGACTTCGTAGTGAATCGAGATTTCATCATCAATATTTACTACCTTAAACTCACTTTCAAGGACTTTTAAAAATTCTCTCATCTTAACCCTCCATTTACGATATATAAAGTGGATTTATTCAATTTGATCCCTATGACTACTGAAAACATATATTGCCAGATCTTGCAGGTTATATCCGACAGTTCATATTCTCTTTAAAATTTTTTAAAGCATTTTTCACGGCCATATCACCCAAACCCAACATTTGTGCAGCTAAAAGCGCAGCATTACTCCCAGAATCAATTCCGAGAGTTGCTACAGGTACTCCAGGCGGCATGTTGACCATGGATAGTAAAGCATCCATTCCATCAAGCCTAATTGCACAGGGCACACCAATTACAGGTTTCTCTGTAAAGGCCACTACTGCCCCCGTAACATGGGCAGAAAGTCCCGATATTGCAATATAAAGTTTAACAGATGCTGATTTCTCCATATACTCTTCAAATTTCTTCGGATGTCTAATTGGAGATATTACTACCGAATCATAATTAATTCCCAATTTTTCAAGAAACTTGGTTGCTTTTTTAGCAGTTTTCATGTCAGAGTAACTTCCAGCTATTACAGCAACTTCAGGATATTCCGGATTGTTGTATTTATCATTATCAGTTTCAACTGATCCTTCCAATTCATCAATTTCAAAGGAATGTCTGTTGTAATACGTCCCATTTAATTTTTCTGCCAGTTTAGCTTCATCATTTTTTATTTTGAAGAAAAATTGATTCCTCATTTTCGATAGTTTGGTTCTTACATCAGAATCATGTATTCCGATAATTTGTGATGCCAGTATTGCCCCATTTTCTCCCCTATCAATGCCTACAGTCGCAACCGGAGCTCCCACAGGCATTTGAACAGTTGCAAACAATGCATCAAGGCCTCCAAGCTTAACTGATACAGGGACTCCCACAACAGGTTTGTGGGTGTTTGCGGCTATTATTCCCGGAAGATGTGCTGAAAGTCCTGCAATTCCTATGAAAACTTCTACTCCATTAGCTGTAGACTCCCTAACAATTTTTTTAACTTTTTCATGTGTTCTGTGAGCTGAAGCTACCCTTACATCGTAGGAAATCTCTAGAATTTCTAATATGTTTATGGCCTTTTCTGCCACATTGAAATCTGAGGCACTTCCCAATATTATCATGATCTTTGGTTCCATAGTTTCCCCCTAATAATTTTTAGAAATTTGTTCAATAAAATTTGATGATACAAATAGAAAAAATATATGTTAAAATTATATGCTAGTAAGATTAATAAAGTTTCTGAGATTATTTTGTAAGATTAAAAAGAAGTTTAAATACTATTTCCAACTATCCTATTTCAATAAATTAATTAGTCATTGTTCCCTATTAAATATGAAAGGAAAATGAGGTGTAGCTTGTGTATTCAATTTTGCTAATGTTATTCATGGTACTGGCATCAATTAAAACTGTTAGACATAACAAACCCATGTCAGTATCTGTGATCATCCCGGCATTCAACGAAGAAAAAACCGTTGCACATGTTGTTAATGTTGTTAAATCATTGAAGTACATAGGTGAAATAGTGGTTGTTGATGATGGATCAACAGACCAGACCTCAAAATTTGCAGAAGAAGCTGGTGCCAGGGTTATTCACCATATAAAAAATAGAGGTAAAGGTGCTGCCATTAAAACAGGGTTTAAAAATTCTAATGGAGACATTGTAGTCTTTTTAGATGCTGATCTTAAAAATCTCACCCAATCACAGGTCCGCAATATCATTGAACCCATAATGAATGGGGAGGCAGATGTGACCAAAACCAAATTCAAACGGGAAGCTGGAAGAGTCACAGAATTAACAGCTAAACCCCTATTAAAATTCTTCTTTCCAGAGATCAAATATGACCAACCGTTAAGCGGCCAGTTTGCAGCTAAAAGATCCTTTTTAAACAAGATAAAACTCGAAGATGACTACGGTATTGATGTTGGTATCGTTCTTGATGCGGATATTTTGGGAATGAAGGTCAAAGAGGTAGATATTGGAAATATTGAGCATGTGATGTCTACATTAACAGAACTGAATGTAGTTGCAACAGAAGTTGTAAGAACAATTGTAGACAGGGCCACTGCATACGGTAGGATCACCATGATAGATTCTCTCGGCCAGTACATACGAATGGAAATTCTGGGTCTTTCACTTGCATCATTGGGTATTTTCGCGATATTTTTCATAAGATTTGTTTCTCTTTACATTGGACTTGCAATTGCAATAATAGGGGTTTTGATGGCATTTTATTACATCATCAAGATCCTAAGGATATCCTACAACGTATTTTCAAGAACTGAAGGCAACATACGAAATTTAAAGACATTTTTGAAGATGCATTCCCCCATTATAGTCTCTGCACTAATACTTCTTGCAATGATCACAACACTGCTTGGTTCAGTCCATGTTGAAGGTGGAAAAGTTTCAATAGAACCTGCCTCAAGAAATCTGATCATATTCAATAGCCCTACAAGTAATCAAACAGTGGATGTTCGTGGACCTTACACCGTTGATAGTGCCCTTGAAAATGAATATAACACAATAAGAATGCCTACGGAAGCCCTTGCTACGTTGGAGCTTAATTATGGCGATTCGATCTACATTAATAACGAACAATATGTTTTAAATGTTACGCGGCCCGGAGAGGATAACACCATGAGAATACCCAACGCAGCAAGAACAGTCATGGGCTTGAATCCCGGAGATGTAATTAGAGATGGAGATCTGAGGAACAGATTTAATAATTTCTATGCAGAAAAAACACTTCAAACCAGTGGAAATTCGGATAATGTAAACATCACAGAAGGGATGATACTGTCCAACAAAATGGAAAGTGGCTACAACGTTAATTTATATTTGAACAACAGTTTGGTATCCCGCACCTATGGCATAATTAACAATGGAAGCTATTCAATTTACATAAATGGTGAGAAGTACAGGACCATTACTCTGAATCAGACCAATTTAAATCAATCCTACTACATTTATGTGGGAGATGATACTTTCAAAGTAGAATTTGGAACTCCTTTAATGACAGATATGGAATTTGCTAATACTACATCCGGAAAGTTTTTAAATTTCATATATTAAAAAAATAGGAAAAATAGTTTAAAATTTTAATTCTTTATTTTTAATAGTAAACCTTTACAGCTTCCTCAAGATCGTTGTAAAGGCCCAATGCTGCAAGTGCACCAATTTCCCCCGGTGTTCCAGTGACCTGAATCAATCTGACACCTGCCTGTTTAGCCACATTTTCAGCATCTTCCACAGTCATCATGGATTTTTTTGTCGCTTCTCCATATTCCCTCAAAATTTGTGGAACATCAAACCCTTCCATAACTGCAATGGCTGTTTTTTCGGATAGAGTATCTCTTTTAAGAATTTCACAAATTTTAGTTATCATTTCTTCCTTTCTATCTGGTTCAACTGCAAAAACTAGGGCAATTGCTACACAGTTCTGTGTTTTGTTGGGGTTGTGGGGATATAACTGGCAAGTTATATGATCCAGGTATTCAAAACCCATTTTTGAAAGTTCAATTCCTATATTATTTGCTAATGTCCATGTAGCTCCTTCATCCTTAGTATCAGTATCATCCACACCAACAACAACCTTTTCTAATTTAGGAGTTACAACAGCAGCCCTCCCTACCTTCGAACCGCCACCAATATCATAAAGTTCAACTCTTTTAACTCCTTTAGCCATTCCTCTGCACATGGCTGCGCCCACTCCTGCACCTGCAAGGCCGGCATGAACCACTTTGACTTCGTCGTCATTCACAACAACTTCTTCAATTCCTGCAGCCGAATAACTTGGTTTGAGTTTCATATCTGTTTTTCCAACCTTAAGTCGAAAAATATGTCTGTCCCCATCCCTTTTAGATTCTGTTACAAGATCACTGGTCCTCTTGTACTGATAAACCATCCACTCTGATCCCGCTACACATGGGTGGTACTCCACCAGTTCAACTTGATCCTTGTCGACCATTGTGATTACCTTCTTGTAAGGTGCAACCCATGGGTCTTTAAATTTGTCTTTAAGGTTCTCAGGGGTCAATATTTCCATTTATTATCCTCCTATATCTAATTAAGAGCCATTTCTAGTTTTCTATTTAATTAAACATTTAATATAGTTTTACAATTCATTCTATAATTAATATTATATTTGACTAGCAACATTTATATATATAAACTTTAAACTTTAAAATTAAAATATGGATACTGACCATGACTGTTATAAAAGGAGTCACATATTAATTTCCCTTGCCATAGCACCTTTTTTAACCAATTTTATCGTGGCAGCACTCAATATCGCCATACCCTCAATGGCCCTGGACTTGAACATCGAAGCAGTGCCCCTGGGATGGATCCCTACATCATATTTAATTGCACTCACAATTTTTTTAATTCCCTCTGGTAAATTGGGTGACATTTACGGTAGAAAAAGGCTTTTTACCGTGGGCCTTATCTTTTTCACCGTTGCTTCATTCATCACAGTTTTTTCATACAGTTATCAACTTGTCCTAATCTCAAGAATTTTTCAGGGTATAGGATCAGCCTTGATCTTCAGCAATTTATATGCAATGATTGCTTCAATCTTCATTCAACAAGATAGAATACGGGCACTAAGTTTAATATTTGGATGTATATTTTTAGGATCCTTTTTAGGACCTTTAGTTGGAGGTTTATTAACCTATTTTTATGGTTGGAGAAGTATTTTTGTTCTGTGTACAGTTATTGGGTTTGGTGGTATTATTATCATATCCAGGTTGAATATGGAATGGTTTGGATTGGAAAGAAAAAAATTTGATCTCTGGGGATCTATTATGTTTGGTATTTCTTCATTCCTGATCATCTATGGATTATCAAAGATACATCAAGAGTTGAACTGGATATTCACAGTTGTCGGTTTTACAGGATTGTTGGGATTCTTTGGATATGAAAGCCGGGTTAAAAACCCATTATTTAACATAAAATTGTTAAATAACAGAGATTTCATATTAAACAATCTAGGTACATTGATAGAGTTTGCTGGTACAGCACCAGTGGTGTTTGTTTTAAGCATCTATTTACAAAGTGTGCGGGGTCTTTCTCCCATTACTGTGGGTTTGATTCTTATTTTACAACCCTTATCAATGCTGGTAATTTCAATCGTGTCTGGAAAACTGAATAGTTTAATTGAATCCCCTATCATGGTCACAGTTGCCATGTTAATAAGCCTGTTATCTGTTATGGTATTTTTAACCATTGGATTATCCACCCCAATCTTAATAATCAGTCTAGGTCTGATACTTGGAGGAATAGGTACTTCTCTATTTTCATCACCAAATTCCCATTTAATAATGAATTCAGTACAGGAGAAATATTATGGAGTTGCCTCCGCTACTATCACCACCATGAAAGGGTTTGGAGGGAGTTTGGGAATGAGCATTGTTCTTGTGATACTCACATTATGTTTAGGAAATATTGACATGAGCCAGTTGAATCATGAAAGTTTCATAACGAGTTCAAAACTAATTTTCATTATCCTGAGCCTGGTATACCTAACAGGCATTATCATAATGCTCTTCAATTTGAGACATGTTAAAAATAAAAATGAAATATAAAAAAAAGAAATTAATTCAAAAATTTATTCAAGTATCTTACACATTTTTACTGCAGCTTCAACTGCACGTTTACCATAATCAACACGCTGATGTGCCTCTAATCGTGTCATTCCAGGACCAGATATGCCTAAAGCAACAGGTTTATCATATTCAAGGGCAAGATCTGCAATTTTTCTTGATGCATGCTGAACCACTATTTCATCATGGGAGGTTGCACCTTCAATTACAGCCCCAAGTGTCACTACAGCGTCAATTTCATCATTCTTGAGTAGTTTTTTTATGGCGAGAGGCATGTCAAACACACCGGGTACTGCAATAATTTCTGTGATTTCTGATCCCAAAAATTTTGCATGTTCCTTAGCCAGTTCTAACATCATTTGAGTTATATCATAGTTGAATTCAGATACAACTGCTCCTATTCTTATTTTTACCATTCTTTCCACTCTCCATAGTAATATGTAAATTTCTCAAATTGAATTCTTTTCCCAAATCTTCATTAAACTCTTTAATGGTTTAACTTTACAAGTAAGCAATTGCATATGCTACTGAGCTTACCACCATTATAAGAATTATGAAAATTGCTATGTACTGCGCCCTCTCCATGGTTTAATCTCCAAAAAATTTAGAAATCTCTCTTAATGTTTCCCCGAATATTTCAATCTCTTCTAAGGTATTGTAGTAGTGTACAGATGCTCTTACTGTTCCTCCCAGTTCATAAGCACCCATATGACGGATTGCCGGAATTGCACAGTGGTGTCCGCTTCGAACACAAATACTTTTGACTTCGTCAAGTATTTTTGCAACGTCGTGTGCATTCACACCATCTATATTGAAGGCCACAATCCCATAAATATTTTCTGGACTGCCATAGACTATAGTATTTTCTATATCATTTATCTCTTTGAACAGTTTTGCAGTTAATCTTTCACTGTGATTCTGGATCTTCTCCATTCCGATCCTTTCAAGATAATCTACAGCAGTTCCAAGCCCAATTATACCGGCAATATTTTGGGTTCCTCCTTCAAATCTTGCTGGAACCTCTTCCAAAGTAAAGTCAGATTCTGTTACATTCAGAACTGTGCCACCACCGTAGTTTGTTGGCTCTAACTCTTCAGATACTTCTTGATTGCAGTAAAGAAATCCTGTTCCTATAGGTCCAAGCAATCCTTTATGTCCTGGAACAGAAACAAAATCTGCTTTGAGATTTTTGACATCCAATGGCATGTGTCCTGCCGATTGTGCAGCATCTACAAGATACAATATGTCTTTTTCATCTGCAATTTCACCTATCTCCTTGACAGGTTGTACTGATCCAATTGCGTTCGAGACATGGGTGGTTGTTATTAATTTAGTGTTGGCATCTACTGCATCCAAAACATCGGATGGATCGATTATACCGTACTCATCTGCCTCAACCAGCTTTAGATTAACTCCTCTTTTCTTTAAATTCAACCATGGAACGAAGTTGGAGTGATGTTCTATGTTGGGCACCACCACAGAATCACCCTTCTTAAAATTCAAACCATTTGCAACCAAGTTAATTGCTTCGGTGGTGTTTTTAGTGAAAATTATCTCAGATGGTTGGCTTCCAACAAATTTCGAAATTTTGTTTCTTGAGCTTTCAAATTCTTTAGTAGCCTTAACAGCAAGGTTGTAAGCCCCCCTACCTGTATTTGTATTGTATTTGTAAAAGTAATCACACATCGATTCCACTACTGGTTTAGGAGTAGGAGTTGTGCTCGCAGCATCAAGATAGATTACATCCTCGAGTAAAGGAATATCTGCCCGTATATTAATGTTTACACCATTTTCCATGTTTATGCTCCAATTTATTGGCTTTAGTAAACTTGCACCATTTATCATAATTTTATGATCTCTGATAAATATAGAATATTCTAACAGAATATTAACTATTGTTATATTTTGTTTTATAAATACTCTGTTATACTGTAATCATTATCAATAAAAGAATAAAAGAAAAAAAATGAAGCCTGATTAATGTTAAATTTGTTAGTTATCTTCAAATTTAGAGCGAACCTCTGCAGCCATTTCCATGGTAGAAGATTCACCACCAAGATCTTTGGTAACAATTTTACCTTCACTTAAAACCTTTAAAAGAGCATTTTCAAGCCTTCTAGCTTCATCATACTCATCAAGATATTCTAACATTAGTACTGCAGAGAGAATCATTGCAGATGGGTTGGCTAATCCTTTACCTGCTAAATCAGGTGCAGAACCATGCACAGGTTCAAACAGACCATTAGTTTCTCCTATGTTTGCTGAGGGTATTAGGCCTAATCCTCCCACGAGCCCAGCCCCTTCGTCAGATAAAATGTCACCATACAGGTTGGTGGTTACAACTACGTCAAACATTTGTGGTTGAGTAATAAAGAACATGGCAGTTGCATCAACGTATTTATCATCAGTTTCAATATCACTGAAGTTTTCAGCAACTCTATAAAAACTATCTTTGAATATTCCATCGGTTTTTTTCAACACATTGGCCTTGTGAACAGCTGTAACCTTATTTCTAGAAGTTTTTTCAGCGTATTCAAATGCGAATTTGCATATTCTTTCAGAAGCCGCCTTTGTTATCACCCTTGTAGCTGTTGCACCATCTTCTGTGTACTCTTCAAGTCCCGAGTAAAGACCTTCTGTGTTTTCCCTGACTATTACAAAATCAAGATCTTCAAACAAATATTTGGTTCCAGGATAGGATTTCACAGGTCTTAAATTTACGTATAAATCCAGTTCTTTCCTTAATTTGACTATTACATCCGCTGCTGTTTCTCCTGCAGCTCCAAATAAACAAGCTTGAGACTGTTTCACCAGATTTATAGTTTCTTCAGACAGAGGTATTCCGGATTTTTCGGCATATTCATCTCCTGCATCTGCAAAACTGTATTCAAAATCAAGTTTAGAGGCTTCAAGAACGTGTAAGGTAGCCTCCATAACCTCTTTTCCTATTCCGTCCCCTGGTATTATCGCTATTTTATACATGATACACACCTTCTATCAATAGATAATTTAAATCGCTCTAAGAGTTAAAGAAAGGGATAATTACCCCTTAATATCTCCAATATGATTCTTAAGATAATTTATCAAACCGCCCTCATTCATTATTCCAAGCATAAATTCTGGGAGTGGTTTAATTTCAAATTCTTCTGCTGTATCTAAGTCCTTTAAAACTCCATTATCTACGTCTATTTCTATTATATCGCCCTCTGAAACATGTTTAGATACATCATTTGCCTCGATTAATGGTAGACCTATGTTTATGGAGTTTCTATAGAAAATCCTGGCAAATGATTCTGCCACAACCGCCGCTACTCCTGCACCTTTAATGGCTATGGGTGCATGTTCCCTGGATGATCCACATCCAAAATTCTTTCCTGCAACGATGATATCTCCTTCTGATACCTTTTTGGAGAAATCAGGATCACATCCCTCCATTACACATGCTGCCAATTCCTTTTCATCCCTTAGAACCAGATACCTTCCAGGTATTATAATATCCGTATCTACATCATCTCCAAATTTCCAGACTTTTCCTTTCATTCCAACACCTATCTTAAATTTTTTTAATTAATTTTCTATCTTGGATCTGTTATTTTTCCTGTAACTGCTGATGCTGCAGCAACCGCTGCAGAACTCAGGTAAACTTCCGCTTCTGGACTTCCCTGTCTTCCCTTGAAGTTTCTGTTGGAAGTCGAAAGGCTGACCTCTCCAGGTCCAACAAGTCCAACATGTCCTCCTAAACATGGCCCACAACAAGGGTTGCACACAAGTGCCCCCGCATCGACAAATGTCCTTAAAAGTCCTTCATCAAGCGCCTTTGTATAAACTTCCCTTGAAGCAGGAATTACAAGCATCCTAACTCCCTTAGCAACATCTTTTCCCTTCATGATCTGGGCTGCTGTCCTAAGATCACTGATTCTTCCATTGGTACAAGATCCCAGGAAAATCTGATCAATATGTGTTCCTTCAACTTCTGAAACAGGTTTTACATTATCAACATTATGTGGACAGGCTATTTGCGGTTCAAGTTGATTAACATCAATATCTATTGTTTCTAAAGATTCAGCATCTTCATCTGTCTTCATTATTTCGTAATTCTTAGTTGTCCTACCATTTAGATAATTTATTGTTTTTTGATCAGGTTCAACCAGCCCTGTCTTACCACCCATTTCGATGGCCATGTTACACATAACCATTCTATCAGATATTGACATGGCACCAGTGGTTTCGCCGCCAAATTCACAAGCTTTGTAAGTTGCTCCATCAGCCCCAATTTTACCGATAATGTTGAGCACAACATCTTTGGCAAATACATTCTCCTGCAGTTTACCAGTTATATTAAATTTAATTGTTTCTGGTATTTTGAACCACAGTTTTCCTGTAGCAAACACCATGGCCATATCTGTTGATCCAATACCTGTTGAAAAAGCTCCTAAAGCGCCATGCGTGCATGTGTGTGAATCAGTTCCCACAATAACTTCACCAGGAACAACATGTCCCTTTTCAGGTAGAACCTGATGACAAACTCCTTCCCTAACATCATAAAAGTTGTTAATGTTCTGTTCTTCCACAAATTTTCGCATTATCATGTGGTTGTTAACAGCATCTAGGGAATCTGCAGGAACCTGGTGGTCAAATATTACCACAATTTTTTCTGGATCCCACACACTATCAACACCTATCTTCTCAAATGACTCAACTGATAATGGTCCAGTTAAATCATGAGTCATGGCTACATCGATATTAGCCATAACAATGTCACCTGCTTTAACAAAGTTTTTATCTGACGCCTTTGCCAGTATTTTTTCCGCCATTGTCATTCCCATTTAAATTCCTCCGTTCTCCATTTATTTAAGGATCAGCTTATTTGATTTATTTTATTTACAATTTCAATGAATTTTTCAACTTCATTCTGGTCCAGTATGGTTAATATCTTTTTAATGGTGTTTCTGTGAACTTGTTTATGCACCTGCATGATCTTATTTCCTTTTTCAGTAAGTTTCAGGAAATAAAACCGTTTATCATCATCAGATTGAATTTTAATAACTATACCTTGTTCAATTAGTTGATTTACAGCTATAGAAACTGTTGATTTCTTAAGATCAAGCATTCTAGATATTTCTGAAATACTTATGTTCTCGTTTTTATCTATCAATTCAATATAATACAGTTGTCTTAGAGTGTATTTCTTTAATTCACCAGATAAAAGCTCTGTTTGAAACTTTTGCATAATGTTTGCAAGTTTATCCATTGATTCTACAATTTCGAGCTCCTGATTCATTTTGTTTAATCCCCCATACAATATATAGTTTTATCTAACTAACTATTATAAAAATGTTTAGTTCCATAATGTAATAAATTATTTCATGTAATTAATACAAAAATATAATGAGGACATATTGATATATATGGATAAGAAATATTTGAGTGAGGGAACCCAAATGAGCCACGAGATTAGCCAGGAAATTAAGAGCGAATATGAAAAGATTAAGGATAAAATCTCATACGATGATTTCTTAAAAAAAATGGAAGAAAGAAAGCATGATTATGAAGATGTGAGCTTCATGAGCGAGCTTGATATAGCTCGTACAATCATTGGAGAATATATTAATGAGGAGAATAAGCCTTTATCTGAGGCAAATGAGGCACATAAAATTACAGAACTCGAAACAGGTAGCGATAACATCAGCGTTACCGGCAGAGTTATGCATATTTCCAATGTAAAAAAATTTACCAGCAAAAAAGGAAGGGAAGGAAAGCTTGCCAACATGATAATATCCGACGACACCGGTGAAATTCGAGTTGTGTTGTGGACCGAAAATATCAAATTCCTGAAGAAGGTGAATGAAGGAGATATAATCAAAATAAACAATGCTGAAGTCAAACAGGGATTCCGAGAAGATGAATTACATATGAAACTGGATTCAAACATTCAAAAATTGGACAGCGAAGAGTACGAATCCTTCCCAAAATATGATGATAAAGTTACAGATATCAAAGATATCCAAGGAGAAAGCCAGGTAAACATCATTGCCAGAATAGTAAGAATTCCACGTATCAGAACCTTTGACAAAAATGGAAAAGAAGGAAAGGTTCTCTCCATGGAGATTCAGGATAAAACCGGTAAAATTCAATTCACCCTATGGAACAACGATACAAACCTTGTTAAAGATTTAGATCTCAAAGAAGGAGATTCGATCAAAGTACTCGGCGCTCTTGGAAGAACCAGAAACGGTGAAGTATCATTAACACATTCATGGATTGGTAGAATTATCAAAGGAGAGTTTGATCTCCCAGAATACACTGAAAAAATTCTGAAAATTGGTGATGCTCATGAAATGCGAGATATTACTGTGATTGGAATTATCTGTAAAGTGTATGATACTATAACCTTCATGAGGGACGACCAAAGCACCGGCCAAGTAAGATCCTTGGAGATGGAAGATGATACTGGTTCAATAAGGATCACCTTGTGGAACGATGACGCAAACATGGACATAAAAAAGGGAGATATAATCAAATTAATCGGTGGAAACATCGAATTTGACGAATATTCCGGTACTGATTACAGAATAAACACCAACTGGAACACTAAAATTGTGGTCAATCCAGATATCGATCCAGCATTAAGTAAACTGCTTCAAGAATGTGGAAAATATCTTAAACCCCTCAAAATATCTGCAATCCATGAAATGGATGAAGAAGGAGAGGAGATAGATGTGGTTGGTAGAATCGTTAAAGCCTACGATCCAAGTGAATTTAACAGAGACGATGGAACCACCGGCAAAGTCAGAACAGTTGAGATTGGAGATGGTACCGGAGTAATTAGATCTTCATTCTGGGATGACAAAGCAGATTTTGCTTTCAATGAAGGGAAAGCAATAAAAATTGAAAATGCTAGAACAAGGCTTGGAAACTATAACATGGACCTCAGCATAGGTAGAACAGCACGAATAGTGGAACCTTCTCCAGAAGAAGTTGAAACCCTCCCGAGCATGAACGAGATAGAGGATTCACTCTACTCAACCAAAACCATAAGCCAACTGAACGAAGGAGAAAGAAACGTAAGAATTGTTGGTAGAGTGGTTAATCTTTACGATCCAAATGAATTCCAAAGGGGAGATGGTAGTAAAGGACTGGTTAGAACCGTAGAAATAGCTGATGGAACTGGAGTTCTAAGATCCTCCTTTTGGGATGACAAAGCTGAGATGTCAATGAACACGGGGGATGCAATAAAAATTGAAAACCCACGTATCAGCATGCGCGATGACCATCTAGAAATTAGTGTCGGTAGAAACACTTTAATAACCAAAGCTACCTCGGATGAATCTGAAAAACTCCCATCCTTTGATGATATTAAGGAAATGATCTACAAAACCAAAAAGATCGATGATATTGAAGAAGAAGACAGGAATATAAAAGTTACAGGAGAGATTATTGAGGCTTATGGTAACAGAATACTGTATGAAATGTGCCCTAACTGTAACAAGAGACTAACCATGATAGACAATTCCTATGAATGTGAAATCTGTGGTGAAGTAATCGAAGAACCTAGGTATTTGATGATAGTTCCATGTGTTATTGAAGATAGTACTGGAACAATGAGGGTTACCTTTTTCAGTGCAGCTGCAGAGGAATTAGTAGGAATGAAAATAAATGAAGTCATCGATGTAATCCAAAAGACTGGTGATGAAGGATCACTTGAAGATAAAGTTTCAGAGCTTGTTGGACATGAAATTACCGTGATTGCAGACGCTAGTTTCGATGAGTACAACGAAGAAATTAGGCTCAATGCCAAAAAACTGGTGGATATAAAATTATAATAATTAAATCCACCTACTACAAACATGTTAACATTCTAATCTGAACCAGTCAAACTGACCATCAGAGCAAATATAAGATTAAAAAAAATGTATTTTAATGAATAATTGTTGAATATTGTTTAATTCATTTAAATAACTGAAAATAAATATAATAAATGCTTAAAGGAGATTAAAATGGTAGAACTTGAAGAATTACCAAATGTAGGGGAAAAAACTGCTCAAAAATTAAGAGATGCTGGGTTTGCAGATATGATGAGGCTTGCAACAGCAACTGCTAAAGAATTGAGTGTTAAAGCTGAAATAGGAGAAGGAGTAGCTGAAAAAGTTATTGAAGCTGCTAGGAAGTCAGAACAAATAGACTTTGAAACTGCCATGGATGTTATGGAAAGAAGGAAGGATGTTGGAAGAATAACAACCGGAAGCACAGGACTCGATGAACTCATTGGGGGCGGAATCGAAACCCAATCAATAACCGAAGTTTTTGGTGAGTTTGGTTCTGGTAAAAGTCAAATTTCCCATGAACTGGCCGTAACTGTTCAACTGCCACCTGAAAAAGGAGGTTTAGGAGGACAGTGCGTATTTATCGATACAGAAAACACTTTCAGACCAGAAAGAATAAAACAAATAGCAGAAGGTTTTGAACTTGATGTGGACGAAGTTTTGACCAACATCCATATTGCAAGGGCATTCAACTCCAGTCACCAAATCTTAATGGCTGATAAAGTAAATGAACTGATTCAAAGTGGTGCAGATGTTAAACTAGTTATTGTTGATTCATTAACAGCACATTTCCGTGCAGAATATGTTGGAAGGGAGTCTTTAGCAACAAGGCAACAGAAACTAAACCAACATTTACATACATTATCAAACATAGCCAACACCTATAATGTTGCGGTTTTTGTAACAAACCAGGTGCAGTCAAAACCTGACGCATTTTTCGGTAGCCCAACAAAGGCCATTGGAGGACATGTTCTGGGTCATGCTGCAACCTACAGGATATGGCTTAAAAAGGGCCTTGCAGGCAAAAGAATAGCTAGACTTGTTGATAGCCCTCACCTACCAGAAGGAGAAGCTGTATTTAAAGTTATTACAGAGGGAATTTCGGACTAATTATTCCCCTATTTTTTTATTTAAAATTAGTAACAATAATTTATTAATTAAATAACGTTTTTAGATTCTTCTAATAAATTTTCAGAGTTAATTGAGATAAAATGAATTCTACCGAAACAATACTAGCCATCATATTAATGATCATTATTGGATATTTATCCAAGAAGATTGGTCTTCTCAAACCAGAAGATTCAACCACACTCAACAAAATAGTTGTCAACATTGCCATACCCTCCCTAATATTTCTTGCAATGTATGGGGCAGATCTTTCAAACATAAATACCCTCCTTCCCATCACCATTATCTGCTTAATTACAGGAGTACTGTCAGGAATTGTTGTTTACCTGTTTGCAAGGTCTAGAGGATACTCTGAAAAGAAAAAATGGACAGTTGTGGGAACTTCCACCCTATTTAACTCTGGTTTTTTAGGATATCCTGTTGTTTTAGGAGTTTATGGAAGTACAGGAATGGTTAGAGCAGTTTTTTATGACATGGGGTCTACCATCCTCTTTCTTTGTCTGGGAATTCTTTTCATTGTAATTTTCGGAGGTAAATATAGCTCTATCATAAAAAGAACCGTGTTATTTCCACCATTATGGGGGATAATTCTAGGAATAACTGTGAATTTGTTACATCTGAATCCTGGACAACTTCCATTAGATGTGCTGAAATACCTGAGTGGAGCCGCCATACCTATAATTATGATTTCTCTGGGTCTGTCCCTTGAAGTTGGAGGATTGAAAGATTATTTAGATGCTGCAACATTCGTTTCAACAGTGAGGTTGATCATATCCCCAGCCATAGCATTCGTGCTTGTTACACTCCTGGGTTTCAGTTATATTAACAGTACTGTTACTGTTGTTGAAGCTGGTATGCCATCAGCTATGTTGAGTCTCGTGTTGGCAGCCAGTTACGATCTAGATATTAAGGCAGCGGCTGCCTGCATATTCATGAGTACGGTATTTAGCATGATAACTCTCCCCATACTAATCAACCTGATCTGATCCTACTGTTATTCATGATAAATTTTTATTGAAACATGCTGTTTTCAAAAAATAACTTGAAAAATCTTAATTTGATTAAAATGCTTTAAAAACCAAAATAGTTCTATATTGTATTTTAAATTTGAGACATAAGGGTAAGTATTAGTTTTATTTTGTTTTCAATCAAATTTAGCTTATTAACTTTTTTTACCCATATCTACAGATTTAATATATAATATTACAATGGATGAGCCCCAATAATCCAAAAAGATGAGTATAGCATCCAAATATACAATATTAATATTTAGGGGTTTAATGGGACACATGTTAAGTCATAAATCTTTTTTATAAAAATTTAAATATTTAAAAACTTAATCTGTTAATTAAGTAGTTATCAGAAGATTATATCTATTTAAAATGTACTTATTTCTTTGAAAAATATTCTGGTATATATACTTTGTATAAAAAAATAAATAGAAAACTTTATTTATATGATTGATAGACCCTACACATTAAGGATAAGATAATCTATCATAGATTTATGGAATAGGTGATCTAATTGGCAGAAGAAAAAAATCAAGAAACAACCGAAAAACTAAAAGTCGGTGTATATGTTTGCCACTGTGGTGTTAACATTGGTGGTGTAGTAGACGTAGAAGCCGTAAGAGATTATGCAGCAACACTTCCAGACGTAGAAGTAGCTGAAGAGTACAAATACTTCTGTTCAGACCCAGGTCAAGAAATGATACAGAAGGATATCAAAGAGAAGGGTTTAAACAGAGTTGTAGTAGCAGCATGTTCACCAAGGCTCCACGAACCAACTTTCAGGAGAGCTGTTAAAGAAGCAGGACTAAACCCATTCCTGTTTGAATTTGCAAACTTAAGAGAACACGACTCATGGGTTCACCAAAATGAACCTGAAGCAGCAACAGAAAAAGCCAAAGACCTTGTCAGAATGGCAGTTGCTAAAGCAAGATTATTAGAACCTCTAATATCAGAAACTGTTTCTGTTGATAACAAAGCAATGGTTATTGGTGGTGGAGTTGCTGGTATTCAGTCAGCGCTCGATCTAGCTGATATGGGCTTTAAAACTTACCTTATTGAAAAACAGCCTACCATTGGTGGAAGGATGGCTCAACTGGACAAAACATTCCCTACATTGGATTGTTCCATGTGTATTCTAGCACCTAAGATGGTGGACTGTGGTAAACACGAAAACATCGAGTTAATTTCCTACGCTGAAGTTAAAGATATGGAAGGTTACATCGGTAACTTCAAAGTCAAAGTGGAAAAGAAACCACGTTACATAGATGAATCTGTTTGTACAGGCTGTGGAAGTTGTACAGAAGTTTGTCCAATAGAAATACCAAACTACTTCGATGAAGGTGTTGGAATGGTTAAAGCAACCTACATACCATTCCCTCAGGCAGTACCATTATGTGCAACCATAGACAAGGATTACTGTATCGAATGTAAACTCTGTGACCAGGTATGTGGTAACGGTGCAATCAAACATGACCAGGAACCAGAAATCATCGAACTCGAAGTTGGTACCATCATTGTTGCAACAGGTTACGACCCTTACGACCCTACAGAGAAAAAAGAATGGGCTTACGGATCTGCAGAAAACGTAATCACTGGTCTTGAACTCGAAAGATTCATTAACGCATCAGGTCCTACACAGGGACACGTTTTAAAACCATCAGATGGTGGACATCCTAAGAGCGTAGCATTCATACAGTGTGTTGGATCCAGGGATGAACAGATTGGTAAACCATACTGTTCCAGGGTCTGCTGTATGTATGCAATGAAAAATGCTCAGCTAATCATTGACCACGAACCTGACACTGAAGTAACCATATACTACATGGATATAAGGGCATTCGGTAAAGGATTCGAAGAGTTCTACAAAACATCCCAGGAAAAGTACGGTATCAAATTTGTCAGAGGCCGACCAGCAACTGTAATGGAAAACCCTGACAAAACACTAACAATCAGAGCAGAAGATACACTACTTGGAAAAGTCACTGAATACGACTACGACATGGTTGTACTATCTGTCGGTCTCCAGCCACCAGAAGGTGCTGAAACACTCAGACAGACCTTGACATTATCCAGAAGTGCAGACGGTTTCCTAATGGAAGCTCACCCAAAACTCAGGCCTGTTGACACATTAACAGACGGTATATACCTAGCAGGTGTTGCTCAGGGACCTAAAGATATTCCTGACGCAGTAGCACAAGCATCTGGTGCAGCAGCAAGAGCAGCCATACCTATGGTTAAAGGTGAAGTGGAAATTGAACCAATCATTGCTTCAGTCGACGAAGATGTCTGTGGTGGATGCGAAGTATGTATAGACCTTTGCCCATACGGTGCAGTTGAAAGAATTGATGAGAAAGCTCACATCAACGTTGCACTATGTAAAGGATGCGGTACATGTGTCGCTGCATGCCCATCTGGAGCACTAGATCAGCAGCACTTCAAAACCAGCCAGATATTTGCTCAGATTGAAGCTGCAATGAACGGTGGAAAATAAGGTTTTAAACCTTATCCCATTTCTTTTATTTTTATTTTCTCATATTCAAAAATTCCTTTTAGTTAAGCTAATTTTAATCGTTTAAATTCGTTTATTCCTCTAATTTTTACCCAAATTTCTGAGAATAAATCAAAAAAAATTTAGTCCCAACTCCAATTAGTTTAATTGTTAAGAAACTTGTATCAAAAAATGGGGATCAAAATTAAAAGAAATTTTAAATCTCGAAATAAACCCTGTAGAAATAAAATGGTCTTTACGAGAACCTACTCCGGATCTTGTATTTATCATCTGCAACTCTAACAGGCCATGATGATTCTGCATGCAAACGCTTATGATCAGGTTCACATGGTTTAGGTGCTGATTCAGGCCCAATATGTAGCTTAATGGCAGCGATCCCTATTTAACTGGTGAGGTAACTTACGGATTCAGAGATATCGGCTCCAGAAATAATATGGACCTTAAACCTGAAGATGTTATGGTAACAATACCTATGGCAGATCTCGAAAGAATTCTAATGAATCTAAAGGAAATGTAGACTAAAACCTTTTTCAAGAAAAAAATAATTAAATATTTTTTTAACTTGCTGTCTGTCTATCAAAAATTTGAAAGTATTTATATTGATTCATTTTATACATTAGATCAACAAAGCTACTGAACCAACTTTGTTTTGGAGGATAATTAATGAATAATGAAGAATATGCTCTTAAAATTAAAGAAATCACTAAAGAGCACCATAACTGGATGGAAAATAGTATCAATCTCATAGCAAGTGAAAACATTACAAGTACTAGTGTTAGAGAAGCACTTGCCTCGGATCTATCACACAGATACGCTGAAGGCCTCTCAGGGTGTAGACTTTACGAGGGTTGCAAATACGTTGATGAAATAGAAGATATAACAATAGATCTTTCAAAAAAGATTTTTAATGCAGATCATGCAAATGTTCAGCCCATATCTGGAGTTACTGCCAATCTGGCATCGTTTTTTGCTCTTGCAAAACACGGCGACCCTATGATGGCCCTGGAAGTACCGGTGGGTGGACACATAAGTCATGCATCTGTGAGTGCTGCTGGAATCAGGGGCCTTAAAGTTTCTCCCCACCCATTTGATGAAACCAAAATGAACATAGACCCGGATGCAATGAAAAAGGACATCCTAGAAAAGAAACCCAAAATTGTACTGCTTGGAGGAAGTCTTTTCCTGTTCCCACATCCTGTTGAAGAAGCTAGGGAAGCTGCAGATGAAGTCGGTGCAAAAGTAATGTACGATGGTGCACATGTATTGGGTTTAATAGCTGGAGGATGCTTCCAGGATCCTCTCAAAGAGGGAGCTGACCTCCTTGTTGGAAGTACACATAAAACATTCCCAGGACCACAGGGCGGTATAATTCTCTGTAAGGAAGATATTGCACACAAGATAGATGATGCAGTATTCCCCGGAGTTGTGAGCAACCATCACCTCCATCATCTAGCTGCACTTGGTATTGCTACAGCTGAAATGCTTGAATTTGGTAGCGCCTACTCTAAACAGATCATTCAAAATGCTAAGGCCCTTGCACAGGAACTTTACGAACTCGGATTCAATGTTCTATGCGAAGATCAAGGATTCACCGAATCCCATCAGCTTGCAATGGATGTTTCAGACATTGGCAGAGCAGCTATATTGGCTAAGGATCTTGAAGCCAATAACATCATATTAAACAAAAATCTTTTCCCATGGGACGATGTGAACCGTTCTGATGATCCATCAGGCATACGCATTGGTACACAAGAAATAACCAGACGGGGTTTAAAAGAAGCTGAAATGGCAGAAATAGCTAATTTCATTAAACAAGTGGCTGTAGATGGGAAAAATGTTAAAGATGAAGTTACTGAATTTATGAACCAGTACACCACCGTGAAATATGCATTTAAAGAGGATGAAGCCTACAAATATGTGGACTTCTGATCCAATTTTTTTTATCTATTTTTTAAAGGGGAACAATTATGAGGATAGCTTGGGGATTTACTGGAGCAGGTCACTTGCTTCAAGAAAGTGTTGATACTCTGGTTGAACTTTCAAAGGATCATGAAGTTACTATTATGGTCTCTGGTGCAGGTGAAGAAGTTCTTAAGATGTACGGACTTTTTGAAACAGTTAAAAATTTGACTGGAGGAAAGTACAGGGAACTTGTTCTGGAGTCTGATCAAAGGGAAAGTTATCCAATGACTGGAAGATTTTCTCTAGGAACCTACGATATGCTTGTTGTTTCTCCTACTACATCAAATACCATTGCAAAAATTGTTCATGGAATTGCAGACAGTTTGGTTACTAATGCCGTGGCTCAGGCAGGTAAGGGTAGAGTTGATACATATATTGTACCTGTTGATCTGGAATCAGGAGATGTTGAAACTGTTTTGCCTTCAAAACTTGAGTTAGAACTGTGTAAAAATTGTGAAACATGCCAAGCTGCCGCAGTATGTCCTAATGAAGCTATAACTCCAGGTGTAGAGATTAACTTACTTAAATGTGGAGGATGTGGTGCATGCCATTCCGCATGTCCATTTAAAGCCGTGACTGGTGGTAAAATCATAACCATCCATATGCGGGAAATTGATATAGAAAATACTTCCAAATTGTATAAAATTGATGGGATCACAATTTTGAGTCATCCTCATGAATTAAATGGTAATTTATAGATTAAACCTGTTTACGATACTTTAAGAATATAACAATCCTATTCACTTAATATTCGGACAAGTAGGAAAAACAACTTTTAATTCTCAAATTATTAATGAAAGCTTCACCATATATATTGAATAATATGATCAATTTGTTCAGTAATGTTTCAGGGTGAATAAAAATGGCTGAAGGTAAAAGAATCGATTTTTTGGTGGAAGAACTTAGAAATGATGACTGGGCTGTGCGTGAAGATGCTGCAGAGCTTCTTGCAGAAATTGGTGATCCAAGGGCAGTTGATCCTCTGATCCAAACATTGAAAGATGAAGATTGGCATGTAAGAGAAGCTGCTGCTCTTTCTTTAGCTGTGTTTGCCGAGCCAATATCATTAGAACCTCTTATGGAACTTATGAATGATGAAAAGGCCAGTGTTCGATACGCTGCTGCTATTGGACTTTCTTCTATCGCAGATCCCAAGTCATATGATGTTCTTAAAAAAGCTTTAGAAGATGATAGTCCAGTTGTTAAACGAGTTGCAGAGGTGGGTTTGGAGGCCATAAAAAGAAAATAAAAAATTTATTTTATCACTTAGAATCAGTATTTAACACTGTAACTTATGTACATAAATAGTACACCCAATATTATCCATATTATGGAGTTTAAAGCTGTAAGTTCGAGCTGAGGATAGAGAAAGCCCAGGATTCCAGATACAAATAGGAATATCCCTGCGGCATACAGCACAATTTTTCTTAGTTTTGTTCCGTAAGCAATTCCAAGGAAAACAGCCCCTAGTACAGCCCAAACTACTGATGTAAAAAGTGATAAACCTAAGCTTGGTAGTAATACACCTACAATTCCAGATATAAGTAAAAATATACCTGCAATATATATCACTATCTGTGTTCTTTGTGGTTTCATAAAAATCCTATCATTTCAATGTATTTAAATTTTCTTATTGAGTTTATGTTGTTTTAAAATGGTTTTGAACTTTGCAGATTCAGCATTGTTATTTCCGGTGGGCAATTTATTCGTATCCAGAACACATTGGTGCCCAATCCTCTGTTGGTGTACTGTACCATATCGCCCACATCATATCTTCCAAGTGGATATTTCCTGAATTCAGAACCCCTAAATGGTGTTCCCAATCCGGGGATGATCATTTGACCACCATGAGAATGTCCGGAAAGTTGAAGACTAAACCTACCAGTTGCTGCACTAACATCGGCAAAATCAGGTTCATGTGCAAGTAATATTGCAGGGCCGGATTCTGGTAACTTTTCTAACACAGCATTTAAATCGTGTTTATCAAGTGTTACACTGTCAATTCCAGCAATATTAAGCTGAGCATCCCCCCGTTTAATCGTATAAACATCATTTTCAAGTTCAATTATGCCTGTTTCGGCCATAACATTCCTTATCTCATCTGCACCTATCCAGTGGTCATGGTTGCCAAGCACCGCCAATGTTGCATCATTTGGTTTAAGATTTTTGAGATGCCTCAACATGTCGAGTATTGGTTCGTTCACCACATACGATACTGAATCTCCAGTTATTGCCACTAAATCTGGTTTTTGTTTGTTTACCAGATTCACAACACCTTCAATCCTTTTTGCTGATATCCACTGTCCAAGGTGTATGTCACTAATGTGTGCAATTTTGTAGTTGTTGAATTCAGGAGCAAGACCCTTAATTTTTACAGTGACAGGCACAATTTCAAAGTCCCTTGCATCAAATTCATGGATACCTAACTTATCTCTTACTCCCGACATGGCAGTCTGCATTTTTTGTCTTAAGTAAAGTGCCCTAATATGGGGATTTGTTTCCTTCATGGTATCCTCATGTATTTTTAATAATACCTAATTATTCAACATCAATATTCAAGATCTCAATCTTCTAAAAGGCTTGTTAAATACAGTGTCATCTCTATTTCTTCGCGGGCTACGAAGTCATCAGGCCGCATTTTAGCTGCTTGACTACCAAAAGGGAAATATTTCTCTTCAAAATGATTTGTTATAAAGAGATATCCCTCTTTTATTTCTGTAGTACCTTCAACAAGTGATTTGAGTTTAATCTGTTCTTCTTCACTCAATTCCTTGACCCGATATACAACGTAGTAACCTTCAATGTCCTTTCCATAATCATACACTTCAACCAGCATTTGATCCTCCAACTATCTGAAAGGTTTTTTTTTAGTATGCTAAAAATTGACTCGAATATACTCTGTTTCTTCTTGTTGTAATTTTTTTCATACACATTCTAGTGTGAAGTCCAAGTTATCTCCAATCTCAAGGTCAAATTTTTTAATGGAACCTGTTTTAAGTTCTATGACGTAATTTGCTGGAGCTATTGGTGTGTAGGTTTTCCATGGACCTATAGTAACCATATCAACAATTTTCCTATCAGAATCAGCGAAAACTATGTCCAATGGAAAATGCATGAAAAACATGTGTATTGCAGAACCATGCCTGCTTCTACTTTGGGGTAGTTTTAGTAACATCCCATTGTCCACATTCTTTCTGAACATTAGCCCCATAAATCTGGAAAAGAAACTGTCAGCCACCTCAACTTTCCCAATTTTAGTTTCTTTAGTTAAGTTTATAATTAAAATATCTTTCAATTTTCTTCCCCTGTAATGATGTTTACTTTATGGATCATTGATAGCATTTTCATAGCTGCTCCTCAAAATTCTATTTTATAATAGTTAATTTGTTGTGCCATAATTTATTAAATTTAGGTCTATGTTACTCAATTTCTTTAAATACAATGAGGTTTCTAATATTATTTCAGAATTTGAATCCCATGGACTGTTAGATTATCTGCATGAGTTGTTTATTTTTGGATGGATCATTTTTTATATCAGTTGCTTCAAATGGCATACATTAAACACCATCCTCTTGGAAATGTTTATTATTTTATCGATGCCCCCGATAAAAGTGTACGTTGTTTAGCGTATCCAAAGGGGATAATTTTAAAACTGTTAATATTATAATGGAGGCCGTTTATGAGGAATATTATTATTAAAGAGCTTATTCAAAAGCCAATTGAAGAACAGGAAGTTGAAATTGTTGAAAGAAAGGGAATAGGTCATCCTGATAGTATCAGTGATGGAATTGCTGAATCCGTGAGCAGAGCCCTCTGCCATGCTTACCTTGAAAATTTTGATGGTATTTTACACCACAACACTGATGAAGTCCAGATCACCGCAGGAGAATCTGATCCACATTTCGGTGGTGGGGAAATAATAAAACCAATTGATATACTTTTAACAGGTCGAGGTGTCTCTGAATATGAGGGAAAAAAGATTGGTATTGACAGGATAGCAATCATGGCTGCTAAGAACTATCTGAAAGAAAATATAATAAATTTGGATGTGGAAAGTTCAGCAGTTGTTGAATGTAAAATTGGACATGGCTCAGGAGATCTCGTGGATGTTTTTGGTAGGGACGGAATGCCTTCATCAAACGACACATCATTTGGAGTGGGTTTTGCACCATTTTCTGAAACTGAAAAGATCGTGATGGAAGTAGAAGAACTTCTAAACTCCAAAGACTTTAAAAAGAAGTATCCTCAAGTAGGGGAAGATATTAAGGTCATGGGTCTGCGTGAAAACAATAAGATAACCCTCACAACTGCGGTTGCAATGGTTTCCAAGTATGTTGATGGAAGGGACACCTACATAAATGTTAAGGAAGAGTTAAACGACATAATTACTGATCTAGCCCAAAGTAAAACTGAAAGAGAAGTTGAAACATTCGTTAACACCGGTGATGATGATAGTTGCGATACAGAGAAGGGTTACTACTTAACTGTTACAGGAACCTCCGCAGAAATGGGTGACGATGGATCAGTTGGTAGGGGAAACAGGGCAAACGGACTCATAACACCGAACAGACCAATGTCCATGGAAGCTACTTCCGGTAAAAATCCAATTAACCATGTTGGTAAAATTTACAATTTACTATCCAACAAAATGGCTGAACAGATTACAAGTGAAGTTGATGGTATCCAGCAGATACACATAATGATTTTAAGCCAGATTGGAAAACCAATCGATCATCCAAAGGCCGCAAGTGCCCAAATCATTGTGGAAGATGGATACTCAATTTCATCAGTACACAAGGATGTTGAGGGAGTAATGGATAACTGGCTTGAAGATATTGGTAAAATCACTGAAATGATGGTTAAAGGAAAAATAAGAACTTTCTAAACCATTATTCTTTCAATAAACGGTTTTAAGTTTACAACTTAAAATCAATTTTTCCAAGGCCTTCTTCACAATTTATTGTTCTCTTGACATTTTTAATGAGAATAAAAGGGCCTGGAACCAGTTTATCCTTTTTTATCCTTCGCATTGGATTTGTTGATAATCTTAATATTTTTTTGTAGCAAAAAATTAGCATTGATCGATTATTAAACTATTTTATATTACAATGCACAAACTTAGATGTAAATCCTAATTACTGAAATTATAAAGGGGAGAATTAAAATGCCTATTGAAGAGGCTAAACGCTCATACGAACCAAAAATTATCGAAGAACAGGTACAGAAGTTCTGGGATCATAGAAACATTTATGAAAGAACCAAGAAAATGAGGGAAAACAAACCCAAGTACTCTTTTCTTGACGGACCACCATACTGTAGTGGAAAAATACACCTTGGGACTGCCTGGAATAAAATTATTAAGGATACCTATCTACGTTATAAAAGCATGGAAGGATTCAATATAAGGAGACAGGCAGGTTGGGATACCCATGGTCTTCCAATAGAACACAAAGTTGAAGGGATTCTTGGATTGAAGAGCAAGAAAGAAATCGAAGAAACCATTGGAATAGAAAATTTCGTTAATAAATGTAAGGAATTTGCAATTGAAAATAAAGGTTTAATGACCAAACAATTTGAAATGCTCGGAGTTTGGATGGACTGGGACAACCCTTACGTCACATTTGACACTAAATACATGGAATCCAGCTGGTGGACACTCAAAAAAGCTTATGAAAAGGATCTTCTTATCAAAGACAAAAGGGTAATTACATGGTGCCCAAGATGTGAAACAGCTTTGGCAATGGCTGAAATCGATTATGAAGAGAAAGAAGACCCTTCTATCTATGTGAAGTTTCCATTATTGACACAGGAAAGTCCAGATTATACCACGTACATACTGGTCTGGACAACCACGCCGTGGACTCTTCCAGCGAACATGGCCGTCAGTGTGCATCCTGACTTTGATTATGCCTATGTTAAAGTAGGTTCTGAAGTATACATAATGGCAGAAGCTTTGGTGGACTCTGTTTTCAATAAAGAGGAAAATGATTGCGATTGTGGTTGTGATGAAACTGTGCCATATGAAATCCTCAAAGTGATTAAAGGATCAGAACTCGAAGGTTTGAGCTACAAACATCCGTTAGTTGAGGAGATACCTGTACAGAAAAACTTTAAACACACTATTGTTCTGGGTGATCATGTCACACTAACAGAAGGAACTGGCTGTGTTCATACGGCACCGGGCCATGGACCCGACGATTTTGAAATTGGTAAAAAGTATGGAATGCCTATTTTCTGTCCTGTTGATGAGGCCGGACTTTTCATGGAAGATGCGGGTAAATATCAAGGGGAGTTTGTTAAGGATGCGGATCCAGAGATAATTGGAGATTTAAAGAGCCATAACCTTCTTCTTAAAGCAACCACCATCAATCACAGATACGGTTTCTGCTGGAGATGTAAAACCCCGATCATTTACCTTGCAACCAAACAATGGTTCCTTAAGATAACTGAAATCAAGGATAAAATGCTTTCTGAGCTGGATAAGGTTGAATGGGTCCCTTCATGGGCTGGTGAAAATCGTTTCAGGAACTGGGTAGAAAATGCTAAGGACTGGACAATTTCAAGACAGCGTTACTGGGGAATACCAATACCTATCTGGGAATGTGAAGATTGTGGAGAGATCACTGTTGTGGGTTCAATTTCAGAATTGCAAGACAGGCTTGTTGAAGGAAAACTCGATGGAGATTTCATACACAGACCCCATGTGGATGAGATCAGGATAGGGTGTGAATGCGGCGGTAAAATGAAGAGAACTCCAGATGTGCTGGACGTATGGATAGACTCTGGAGTTGCTGGTTGGGCCGCTCTACATTACCCTGAAGAAACTGAACTCTTTGATGAATGGTATCCATATGATTTCATAACTGAGGGTCACGACCAGACCAGGGGATGGTTTTACTCACAGCTTGGTTGTGGTGTGATTACCAACGACAGTACCCCGTATAAAAAAGTTCTTATGCATGGATTTACCCTCGATGAAGAAGGTAAGAAGATGAGTAAGTCCCTAGGAAACGTTGTTGAACCTGAAGAGGTAATTGAACTTTACGGTGCTGATGTGTTGAGGTTTTATCTTTTATGGGGAAACAAACCATGGGAAGATCTCAAATTTGTATGGGACGAACTGAAAAATGTGAACAAAATGTTCAACATCCTATGGAATGTTTACGTGTTTTCAACCACTTATATGTCCATAGACAACTTCGATCCAACTGCATACACCACTGAAGATGTTAAATTAAGGGATGAAGATCTCTGGATAACCTCTAGGGCCAACTCCCTTGCAAAGGAGGTTACAGAATCCCTTGGATCACTTCATTTCCATAAGGCAACACGTGCAATAAACCACTTCATTCTGGAAGATCTGAGCAGGTGGTACATAAGGTTAATCAGAGGCCGTACATGGATAGAAAAGGATGATCCCGACAAATTAGGGGCATATTATTCCCTTTATTATGCATTGAGACTTTTAATAGTGACAATGTCACCAATAGTTCCCCACATAACAGAAGACATCTATCAAAATCTTGTAAGAAGTGTTGAAATGGATGCTCCTGAGAGTATTCATATGCAAGATTGGAACTACAACGAAGAATTGATAGATGTGGAACTAGAATCAAACATGGAAGCAGTTCGTGAAATAATAGAAGCATGCGCAAGGGCGAGGGATGCTGCACGTTACAAACTCAGATGGCCAGTTAAAGAAATAGTGATCGTTTCCGAGGACAAAAAAGTACTTGCAGCTGCACAGACTCTTAAAGGTGTGATAATGGAGCAGGCCAATACTAAAGATGTTGTTTCATCAAATAAATTCGAAAACCTATCCATTAATGCAAGTCCAAATATGAAAACCCTTGGACCAAAACTCAGGCAGGATGTTCCAAAGGTAGCCTCCAAATTAGCCAGTGCTGATGGAACTGAAATCTTGAAAATCTTAGAATCTAACGGTATTTACGCTGTGGAACTGGATGAGAAAACGGTTGAACTAACTGAAGAAGACATTGTGTTTGAAACAGAACTCCCAGATAACATAGCCAGTTCTGATTTTGAAGGTGGCAACGTGTTCGTAAATACTGAGTTAACACCTGAAATACTCTCTGAGGCCATGTCTAGGGAACTCATAAGAAGAGTTCAAGATATGAGAAAAGATCTTGATCTTGATGTGGAAGCCAACATAGAGGTTTATGTTGATTGTGATGATGAATTTAAAGGTCTTATAACAGACTTCATGGAATTTATTTCCAATGAAGTAAGGGCTGATAATTTCATATTCGGAAAGGTAGAAGGTGATTATAATAAAGAGTGGAAAATTGAAGATTATGAACTCCGGATAGCCATTAAAACCGTGTGAAAACTTAAATTTTTGTGAAATCCCATATAAATCAATGGTTTTCACAAGATATTATAATTATTTAAAACAAAGTTATCGTAGATAAAAATGCTTTTCCCGACGTGATATTATGACTTTAACAGACGATGAAATGGAATATATTAAAGAAGAAATTGGAAGAGAACCCAATTCATTGGAATATGGAATGCTTGACATAATGTTCTCTGAGCACTGCTCCTACAAAAGCAGCCGCCCTACATTAAAACTCTTCCCTACAGAAGGAGAAAATGTCATAATGGGCCCTGGAGATGATGCAGGCATTGTAGATCTTACAGATGAGCTTGCACTAGTAATTGGAATGGAAAGTCATAACCATCCATCTGCTATAGAACCTTATGGTGGTGCCGGTACAGGTATTGGAGGGATAATTAGGGATATTATCTCTATGGGGGCTCGGCCAGTAGCACTTCTAGATTCATTAAGATTTGGTTACCTTGAAGACCAAAGATCTCGTTACCTGTTTGAATACGTTGTTAAAGGAATATCAGACTATGGTAATAGGGTGGGAATACCAACGGTTGGCGGAGAAGTTGAGTTTGATGACAACTTTAAAGCCAATCCCCTTGTAAACGTGGTCTGCGTGGGAATTGTACGAAAAGATTCCATAATGAAGGGAATAGCTCCCAATGTAGGAGATGTTTTTGTACTTATGGGAGGAAGAACCGGTCGAGATGGAATACATGGTGTTACATTTGCATCTGAAGAACTTACCACTACTTCTGAGTTAGAAAGCCGTCCAGCAGTACAAATTGGTGATCCATTTACCAAGAAACAGGTGATGGAAGCCACTTTTGAGGCTTTAGAAAAGATCGATATCCAGGGGCTAAAGGATCTTGGGGGCGGAGGATTAACCTGCTGTCTTTCCGAATTAGCAGCAAAATGCGGAAATGGTGCAAAAGTTGAAATCACCAAAATACCTCTGAGAGAAGAAGGTATGACCCCCTACGAAATAATGTTGTCCGAATCTCAAGAGAGGATGGTGTTTGTTGTACATCCTGAAGATGTTGAGGATCTGCTGAACATATTTAAAAAACATGAACTTCCTGCTGCAGTAGTTGGAGAGGTTATAGAGAATGATCAATTCATAACAACACTGGAAGGCGAAGTTGTTGCAGATGTTCCTGCTGAATTACTTGCAGATCCACCACTCATAAACAGGGAAATGAAAAAACCAGCTGAAAAAACTGATTATATCAAATTTGATCCCATGGACCCTGGTGAAGCTCTCCTGAAGCTCCTTTCATCGGAAAATATTGCAAGTAAGGAATGGGTTTACAGACAGTACGATCATGAAGTTCAGATTGGAACTGTTGTAAAGCCTGGTGATGATGCTGCAGTAATAAGGGTGGATAATGAAACTGCTTTCACAATAACATCTGATTGTAACAGTATCCATACCAAGTTGGATGCTTACAATGGAGGTGCAGGATCAGTTGCCGAAGCCATTAGAAATGTTATTTCAATGGGATCTGATCCCATCTGTATAGCAGATTGTCTGAACTTTGGAAATCCAGAAAAACCAGAAGTACTCTGGCAGTTCAATCAATGCGTTAGAGGAATGTCAGATGTTGCTAGAAGATTCAATACCCCTGTAATTAGTGGAAATGTTAGTTTTTACAATGAAACTGAAGGAATTACAGTCAATCCATCTCCTGTGGTTGGTGTGGCTGGAAAGATGAATATTAATAATATAAGAACTTCTGATTTCAAAAATGAAGGAGATAAGATCATTATTATTGGAGAAACTAGGGATGAACTCGATGGTTCAGAGTACTGCAGATCCCTTTATAGTTTAGTCCAGGGAAAACCTCCAGAAGTATTCATTGAAGAAGAATATGCTTCAGGCAGATCAGTGCTTGAAATCATTGGTGAAGATTCTGATAACGAAATTACAGCAGTTCACGACTGCAGCTCCGGAGGTATCGGAGTTGCCATTTCTGAAATGGCAATAGCCGGACAATTAGGTGCTGTTTTAGATCTGAGTGCCATTCCTTCTCATGGCGATTTTGACATGACTTCTACACTGTTCTCAGAATCACATGGAAGATACATTTTAACTGTCAAAAATGATGCTGTTGAATCTGTTATTAAGAAAATTAAGGCCCCATGTGCTGTTATTGGAGAAGTTACTGGTAATACCCTTAAAATCAATGATTCAATCAGTATCAATGTTAAGGAATTGGAAGAAGCATATAAAGGAATTATCGAGAAATTCATGGCATGATGTTATGGATAGAGAACTGGTAAGACAATTGATCCATGCATCAGGAGTTTTTGTCCTGATTCTAGGATTATTTCTGAAAATTGATGTCCTGATACTCCTGTGTGTTATAATGGTTGTATCGGTTGAAATCCTGTTTATACTGGATAAATACATCCACATCCCAGTTTTTTCCAGTATTATGTTTACATGCAAACGATCAGATGACGAAAGAGGCTTCCTATATTTCTTTCTGGGGATTATAGCAACACTTGTCATTTTCAGCTTCAATCTATCCATTGCTTATTCTGCCATATTACTGCTTTTAATTGGAGATTCCCTTTCCACTATTGTTGGAAGAAAGTTTGGAAAGCACAAACTCCCATTTAATAAACATAAAAGCCTTGAAGGATCACTGGCCTTTTTTATTGTGGGTTTCATCTGTTGCCTGATACTTTTACCTCCAATCCCTGCATTCACAGGTGCCCTGGCAGGTACTTTAACAGAAGCTTACAGTCCTGTTGATGACAACATTCCAATACCCCTAGTTTCTGCCATGATCATGGCACTGGTGATGTACCTATTGTAGTGAAAAATAATGTGGAATTAGGTTTTTTTGTCACGTACTTATATTTAGAGCCTTATAGCCCTTTCATGCCTGAAGTATCGTATTGTGAGCATGAAAATTAGAATTGAAATTAATATTGTGGGTAATGAGTACACAAACATGCTCAATCCAATATTTGGATTGGAAGCTATTTTCACGATCAGAACTGTTGGAATAAAATTTAGAATTACATCAAAGTAGGATGTTTTTATAAACAGTGGCATGAACAGCACAAATGTTGCAAATACCAGTACAATAGTTATTGCAGAGTTTGCTTCCTTGGTACTGTCCACAAACATTGATAGCAGAGTACCTATTCCTATGAATGCCAGCCCAACGAAAAACAGAATAATAAATATTAAAACTGGATTGTAAATAGGAACCCTGAGAAGATCAAGCAGCAATATCCATACAATGCTTTGAATCATCGAAAATGAAAGTATGGGTATTATCTTTCCCAACATAACCTGCGAACTTGATACTGGAGTCATCAACAATACTTCAAAGGTTTTACGCTCTCTTTCCCCAACAACACTGTCTGTTACAATGTTACTGGCTAAAAAGAAAGGCAACAATAGTATAAAAGGTACAATGAAACCATACATTATTTCAACAAAGTAAGGGCTGTTTAAAGCTAATTTTGACTGCTTATCCATGTTAAGTACTATCACTTGGAGGGTGACTGGTGCCAAGATTTGCTGGATCTGGGCTGTGCTCAGTCCGGAAGATTTGAGTTTTTCTTCAAGAATGTACTGATTCACAGCTGCAGAGACCTTGCTCGAAACTATGGGGTAAAAAATGTTGGAATTATCAGTGGCTACAGAGATATTCAGAGGATCATTGGGATCGACCTTTACCACAGCCACAAGATTAGTTCCTAAAGCATTTTGAGCTGCCGTAACATTGTTATAGTATGTTAAATTCAATTTTTGGTCAATTAACGCTGTATCGAGTTGTGTCCCCTTAACAGATTCAGGGACACCTACTTTAAGTACCGACGCTGCACCGTACTGATCAAGTAAAGCAGGATCAGAGGCAACAGAACTTGCAAATGCCAATCCAAATGCCCCTAACAATATAAATACCTGTACAAATACGACTAACAGATATATCCTGTTTCGAAGTATATCATTTCCTTCCTTTACAGTCAGAGCCTTGAGTTTATTCATTGCTTCAATCATGGACCATCACTTTTATTCTTATTTTCATTGTCTGAAGAACTTCAAAGTCAGGAATTCGAATAATATTCTTAAAATACCTGGCCTAGGACCGAATGTAATATCATCCCTAGCAAACATTTTTATGGCAACCCCATAGGATATCAGACTAACAAACAGGATAAAACCTAAACTTAGTAAATAATCTGGTATTGCAATAAATTCCCCGGAAAACAGTCTCATAACTATTGTCATTGGTGAAATGTTGGCAATGAAAGATTTTCTGGAGATATATACCAGTACCGGAATTATCAGAAACCCCACAATAACCAGGTATGCCAAACTAAGTCCAATCCCAGCTTCCTTGTAATTTTTAGAATAGGCTGCCACCACTGCAGTAATACCAATTATGGGTATGGAAGTTAAAAATATGAATACAAACACAGCTGCAGGATTTAATATATTGAAACCAAAAATTAGAAGGACCCCAAGCCAAATTAAAACTTGTAAAGAAATGGTCAGTGCCACGGCAAGACTTTTTCCAATTATAATCTGGGAATGGGATAATGGCATCGCAACCAATATTTCACCGGTTTTTCTCTCTTTTTCCCCTACAATGCTGTCAATGATAATATTTCCAAATAATAACAGAGGTAAAAATAGTAAAATTACAAGCATGACCTTTTTAATTATCTGTAATGGGAGTGATTCACCCGCAGTTTCCTGAGTGAAATTTGATGTTAGGTTTTGAGTGTTGGCAGATGTTGTTAAAGAAGATGAGTATGATTGGGCTATTATTTTAGCAGTGTTATTTGCTTCATCTGTTACAACACTCATTTTAGGATCTGAAGCGTCCACGTACACCAGCATATTCACAGTCTCACCAGTTTTGATCAGGGCATCTGCATTACCTTGAACATATAAATACCCTGTAGTTAATCCGTTTTCTGTCCTTAATATAGATGAATTATAAGAGGTAACGTTGTTTACGCTGATTATTTCAGGGTTAACATACTTTGAAATGAGGCCACTTTGGTCCTGTACATCCATGGTTGCAAATCCATTCAATGAAGGAGTTATTGAAATTCCCCTGTCAGATTCAATATTGGTTACGAATGAATTGAAGACCACTATCATCAACAGAAGGACGGAAAGCTGTAAAACAAATATCATCATGAATTTTCTGCTCTTAAGGGTGTTTTTTAATTCCCATTTTGCGATGGTAGTGAACTTCATTTTAAAAAACCCTGTATTATTTTACTGAATGAATGAAAACATCGTTTAGTGTTGGTTCTTGAGTGTTTACTGCAACAACATGACTGCCAAAAACATCAACAATAAATGCAATTTCATTTCTATGCTTTAATGAAATTGAGAAGGTTCCATCATCATATTTAACAGATCCTACAGATTCAAACTGTGCTATCTGGTCTTTAATAACTGATTGATCCATGGGAGAATCTGTCTTAACTGTTAGAATGACATCCCCATGAATTTTAGATTTCAGATAATCTGGCGTTCCAACATCCCTTACTTTGCCCTTGTTGAGAATGGCAACCCTGTCACAGAGTAGATCGGCCTCTTCCATGTAGTGGGTGCACAGTATAATGGTTTTCTTACCTTTAAGTTGTCTTATGAAATTTCTGATGGAAGTTGCAGTTGCGGGATCAAGACCCATTGTGGGCTCATCGAAAATTATGATGTCAGGATCATGGATTAAAGCCCTTGCAACACTTATCCTCTGACGTAAACCCTTTGAAAAGGTATTTATCCTATCTTCTCCCCTATCTGTCATTCCAACCAGTTCTAGTAGCTCTTCGATCCTTGGCCCTATTTTGGCTCTGGGAACCCCATAAAGCTCAGCAAAGTACTTTAAAAGATCTCTGGCCTTGAATCGTTCATACAAATTGGGTTCTTCAGGAAGATAACCTATCTTGGATTTGATTGTGATTGGGTCATCATAAATGCTTGAACCATCCACAATTATGTCCCCTGAATCTGGTTTGAGGATACAGCATGTTAACCTTATAGCTGTTGTTTTTCCAGCTCCATTGGGCCCTATGATTCCTAAAAGTTCTCCACGTCCAATGTTTAGATTCAGATTATCAAGAGCTTTAATATTTCCAAATGACTTGTTTATTGATTCTATTTTTACCATCACGTCTTCTGAATCCATCTAAAATCCCCGCCCCACCAATTTTATATTATGTATTAAATTGGACCATCGAATATTAGTATTTAGTTAAATATTGTTGAAAGAACTTGTAAAAATTTACTGTAAGTTAACTATCAGAGAAAATTTATAAATTTCGGAAGATTATTCCCAACCCAATTAGTATTATCATTGATGGAAAGATTAAGTGGCCAAATATTTTAAATTTCACTCCAAAATTCGTTACTGACCATTTTTAAGGCTAAAACATACCACAAACCTATCATTCCAACAAAGGTAAGTAGGGTGATGCCCAGTTCAAAACTGTCCATTGACAGAAATAGAGGAATATAAACAGCCAGGTTATCACCACCATTTGCAACTGTAGTCATGGCCACCTCCACCAATGTCTTGCATCCCTTGATTGTAGATTTTTTGTGTTCTTGATGGGCGAAAACTTTTTTCCAGCACCCCCTGTGTGGAAATATCTTTTCTAAAATTCCAATAATATTTGATTCCTATGCATTATTGGGAAAATACCTAAAACAGCCAAGTAATTGGTTGGGAAAATAAATTTAAACTGATAACATGCTAAGCAAAAAGCTATTAATATCAAGAATCCTAAGTACTGCCAATTACCAGATTAATTCTATCTTGGCCAGTACAAAAAATGACATCAAAATAAAAATATCATCAGGTTTGTGGCAATAAAAGAGCTAATGCAATCAAAACAACAATTACAATTTCATTTAAATCCTGATTGTAACTAATCCATTATATCTGATTGAGAAGATAATTGATCAATGTAAAGAGGACATAAATTACATAAACGAAGTAAAGAGTCATTAATATCAGCACAACAGTCATTATTGGCCTTTATATTGGTATTTCCCTCAGATAGTAGAATATGTCCTAACAACAAATATCCATATCAAAATTTCCAGACTGTTGTTAACTTTTGTACCCCACATCATATCTTCAGATTATTATTAATACATATCTTCTTATGAAAATACTTGTTCAACCTCATTTTACAGAAGGCGATACAGATATGGTAAGATGATTGGGATACTTATCAGCATACATATATTTAATTTTATTATATCCTCACTCTAATTAACAGAATCATAGTTAAGTTATTGAATTATTGGGGCTAATTTTAATTATTTTATAGGTAGAATTACATGAAGTTTATTCTACAATGGGATCAATTTAATTATATGGTTCAACTAAAAGAATTTCAATTAAATAGAGAGAAATAATATGTTTCTAACAAACCTTATGCCGGTCCAAGAGGCCCACGATATAATCAAAAATACTCTGAAAACTGTTGGAACTGAAAACATAGCGCTTGAAGATGCTCATATGAGGGTGTTAGCAGAAAATATAAGATCGAACCTCAACTCACCACCATTTGAAAGATCTGCAATGGATGGTTACGCTGTTAAAGCAGAAGACACATTTGGTTTTTCAGAGACTAATCCGGCAAAGTTTAAGATAATTGACACCATAGGCGCAGGACAGGTTTCAAACAAAGTTGTTAAATCCGGCCATGCAGTTAAAATTTCAACTGGTGCACCAATTCCAGAAGGTGCAAATGCCGTTGTCATGGAAGAGTACACAAATTCCGAATCTGATCTTTTAGAAGTTGAAACCAGTGTTACACCGCGTGAGAATGTTTCACCAATGGGTGAAGATTTCTTAAAAAATGATCTGGTGCTCACAAGTGGAAAAATTCTAAGACCACAAGACCTGGCAATTATAGCCTCCTCAGGCTTTAGCAGGGTGGAGGTCTATAAAAAGCCCAAAGTTGGAATTATTACTACTGGAACAGAATTAGTAATGCCCAAATCCACATTGAACGGTGCTGAAATCATAAATTCCAACCATTATACTTTTAAAGCAGTTGTAGAAGCATCTCTTGCAGTTCCAAGTTTGGTGCATTGTATAGACAATGCACAAATTGTCAAGGACCAGTTTGAATCCATGTTATCTGATCACGACGTTCTTGTAACAACTGGAGGAACTGCCATTAGCAAGGGTGATGTTGTTGTCGATGTGACAGAAGAACTGGGAGAAGTATTGATTCATGGTGTTGCATTGAGACCAGGTAAACCCTTTGGATTTGGAACTGTCGGTAATAAACCAGTATTCATGCTATCTGGTTATCCTGTAGCTGCTATGGTCCAGTCTGATGTATTTCTAAGAAATAGTCTTTATAAAATGCAGGGAATTGAATATAAACAGCACTCTGTAAAAAAAATTACATCAAAAAAAATTGCTTCAAGCCTTGGAAGAACAGATTATATACGGGCAAAAACAGATGGATCAATGGTGAAGCCACTCAAAATAAAAGGATCAGGAATCATCAGATCCATGGTGGAATCTAACTCATACATTCTAATAGAAGAAAACCTCGAAGGAATCAACGAGGGAGAAGAATGTAACGTTATTTTATACGATTCATTGACTGTTTGAGGATAATGAAATTTTAAATTTGATAAATATCAAGTAAAGGTGATTTATTGAACGCTTTATGGTTTTATGCTATAGGTTTTCTTATAATATGGATACTAGCATTTGCCTTCAGGGACAGGCTGAAAATTGACATTAGCGGTCCACTCTTAATGAGAAGAACCAAGAGATTAAGGAATTTTATAGATAGGACAGCGCAGAGAAGTCCTCGATTCTGGAGATGGGCCCTGAACATAGGATTGCCAATTGCATATTTCTTCATGATACTGATGGTTGTGGTGCTCCTTTTTTCACTACAATCTCTGTTATCCGCCCCACAAGTAGGAATCATCCTGCCTGGTGTTGATATTCCAGGATCGCCAATATATGTACCTCTCGGATTTGGTATCATCGCATTAATGACTGTGATGGTTGTTCATGAATTTGGTCACGGTATACTTTCAAGGGTAGAAGGAGTCAGGATAAAGTCAATAGGTGTTTTGTTACTGGCAGTACTTCCTGGTGCATTTGTTGAACCATGTGAAGAGGATATAGAAAAGTCTAAACGAATTTCAAAGCTCAGGATCTTCGCAGCAGGCTCAATTTTCAACTTGGGACTCGCAGCAATTTCACTTATAATTTCCGTCTTAATTGGTGTGCTCATGATTGGCAGTGTTTTTGTGGGACTTCCAGGAATATCAATCCCCGGAACCACAATAAGTACGCCAAATATTGGATACAATGTAAGTGAGCCAATTTATCCAACATTTCATGAAGAAGGAATGCAAATAAGCAGCGTGGTTCCAGGAAGCCCTGCAGATGGTATATTGAAAGAGGGAATGGTAATTCAATCCATCAATGGAGTACCGACCACAAACACCTCGGAGTATATCAATTTCCAGCCCTCAATTCATAAGGGAGAAACTCTGACCATACAAACGGATCAGGGCACTAAAACGATAACAACAGGAACAAATCCAAACAATGCTACCAAAGGTTACATAGGAATAAGAAGTCAATCCAATCTTGTTGTAAACCAAGATGTGGCCAATAAAGTTGGAGATACACTTCCATGGTTCTTCTATGAACTGAACACACTACTCTATTGGATATTTCTATTGAACTTTGCAGTTGGAACATTTAACCTTCTTCCAATGAAACCTCTGGATGGCGGATTGATGCTTGAAGAGTTACTCAGATACAAAATTTCTGAAAACATAGTACAGAAGATAGTAAACCCGTTGTCCTACTTCCTGATACTCATAATCGCTGTGAGTATTATATACAGTCTGGGCAGAGGATTATTCCTCCTCTTCTAAATTTTTTTTTAAATTTTTTTAAAACGAAAATATGATCCTGATTCTCCATTAATATCCACTACAAATACGTCGTAGGTTTTAAAGGTTATTACACCATCAATAAGTGCATTAAAGCATGAAATATTCCCATTTAATGGATTGGCCTGCATAGATGGAGTTCTGTATCTCCTGAAAGAAGTTTGATGGAAAATGCCATGCACGTAGATTCACCACATTCTTCCACTCAGTAATAATTATTGCGATGGTCTCTGTTTCCTTTTCCGGAGGCATATCTTTATAAATATGTTAAATGCAGAAAATAAATTTTGATGTTGACCAGAATATATAAGGGGTTCGTCATAAGATTCATGGATTTTTTTCTTTATCTATAGCTTCCTGAAATGCCTGGCTGTGAAAATTTGATGCCAGTCCTTTCTTACATTCATCTACAAATAGTCGCAGTTTTGGTGCCCTGCAAGGGAAAAGTTGAACCTTCAGTCCTGCGCGGGTTGGTAGATTGTTAATGTCCTCACCCACAATTTCCTTCGAAACGTAAAGTGTGGATCCACACGGTGCTGATCTTATGACGTGCACATCTTTAACCTTATTTCCTTCTAATTCAATTTCTACCACTGGTTTTCCATATTTAGATACAAATTCGTCATAAACAGGATCGCCATTTTCTTCAAGTTCGCACATGGTATCAGGACACGAAACATTACCATATGCTTCCAACTGGTTTTTCAAACCTTCACCCCTCCATGCCGCAACAATTATCCAACCAACATCTCCATGTATCTCTTCAACCATCTCTAAAACAAGATCTGGATGTAAAATATAACTTATAATTAAATCCGCAGATTTTATTTCTGTTAAAATATCTTCTGGCACCTCAACATCATCCATGAACATGGAGTCCGGCTCGTCAAGTTCAATGAAAACAGTTTCAAAATCTTCACAAATTGTATCAAATGTTCTATCTCCGTATGGTCCGTCTGTAACTACGATTATCTTGATCATTATCCGAAACTCCTAAATTTTCATTTGACTAAGTAATAGCTTTGAAGTGACTTGTTAAAAATAATTATTTTTTGTTTATAAACATCTTGTGTAGCTAGGATATTGTATTATAATTTCCAACTTTTTCTAATTATATGTAATACTAACTGGTCCTATACATTAGCATTACTATTTATAAAATAAAAACAACACTTTAACTGCTTAAACAAAATATGAGTAGATCATGAAATTGTTTATATGAGTGATAAAGGCGGATTCTACATGGAAAATATTTACGAACGATCACTTGCTGGTGAAATAACAAAAAAAGATGCATTAAACCTTTTAAATAGCAACCCCCATGAATTATTCGATCTTGCAGACAGGTTACGCAAAGAGATTGTTGGTGATGAAATTACCTTCGTTGCCAACAAGGCCATTGATATAACTGACCATTGCATGATAGAATGTGCATTTTGTTCCTTTAGAGATCATATCGGGTATGAAATGTCAACTGAGGAAGTATTAGAAAGTATTAGGGAAGGCCAAAAAATGGGGTCAACCGAAATATGTTTATTCGGAGGCATAATGCCCCATATGACTGTGGACTATTACAGTGATCTTATAAAGGCCATTAAGTCGGAATTTAACATATACTTACATGCCCTTTCTCCAGTGGAAATATCTCAAACAGCCAAATTATCTGGAATAAGTACTAAAGAAACTCTTAAAACTCTTAAAGAAGCCGGGATGGACACCATGACTGGTGCATCTGCAGAAATACTTGTAGACTCTGTTAGAGAAAAAATTTGTCCAAACAAGGTGAATACTTCCCAGTGGCTGAAAATTATAAGGGAAGCCCATGAACTGGGAATACCAACCACTTCTACAATAATGTATGGAAGTATTGAAACTTGGGAAGACCGTATTGACCATATGATGCTGTTAAGAGAATTACAGCGTGAAACCGGAGGTTTCACAGAGTTTGTCCCACTCACATTCCTTAACGAAAACAACCAGTTAGGTCAGGTTTCTCAGGGTGCGAGTGGAATGGACGATCTCAAGTTACATGCCCTTGCAAGGATAATCTTCGGCAAAGACATCCCAAACATCCAAGTTTCGTGGGTGAAACTTGGAATAAGAACATCCCAAATTGCCCTTTGCTGTGGAGCCAATGATCTTGGAGGCACCATGATCGAAGACAAAATATCAATTGCTGCAGGAGCATCCTATGGAGAGTACTTACCAAAGGAACAGATGGTAAAGATCATCGAAGCCCTAGGAAGAATTCCAAGGGAAAGAAACACAGTATATGGAAAAATTTAAAAAAAATTTTACCTTTTAATTTTATTTAAGTTTAACAACCCTATTTTTTTTATAGTAATTAACACACTGTCCCATTGATTCGTTTATAGGTATAACGATCTTACAACGAAATATGAATTGTATGATCAAGTGTATAAGAAAAAAACAATAAAATTTAGTTGAGGTTCAGAAATTTGTAAGAAACCTACTAGAAATATTGGGAAACTTAAACCCGACAATCCAGCGAGAAAAAAAATATGAGAGTAGTTGTAATTGGAAGTGGAGCTGGCGGACTTACCGTTGCTTCAAACTTGAGAAAATATTCAAAAGAAGTCGAAATAGCAGTATTTACTATGGAAGATAAAGTGGCATATTCGCCTTGTGCTATACCTTACGTGATTGGTGGAGACATTGACTCTTTCGAAGAGATTGTAATGCATACACCAGACTATTATAGAAAACATGGCATAAATATTGTTACAGAATCTGAAGTGTTAGAAGTTGTATCTTCCCAAAATTTGGTTAAATACCGGCTTATTAAAGGGGATGAAACTGATCATGAGTTATTAACCATGAAATATGATTTTCTTGTGATTGCAACCGGAGGATATCCATTCATTCCTCCAGTGGAAGGAACAGACCTTAAAGGTGTATTCAAAGTTCGAACAATTGAAGACGGCGCTAAAATTAAGGAATGGACTAAAAATAGCAGAAAAGCCGTTATTGTAGGTGCAGGAGCCATTGGATTGGAGTTGGGATATGGGCTCAAACAGATTGGAATGGAAGTGAATGTGACTGAAATGCTTCCGCAGGTTCTGCCTAGATCACTGGATCCTGACATGGCACTGAAAGTACAGGAGTACCTTGAAGGTCAAGGTGTTCAAATTGTGCTCAACAATGCACTTACAAAGATCGTTGGTAAAGATGTGGCAGAAGAAGCCGTTGTGGGAGATATCAAAATGGATGCAGATCTTGTTATTCTATCCACAGGAGTAAGACCCTCAATTGAACTGGCAAAACAGGCTGGCTGTGAAATAGGTGATATGGGTGTAGTTGTAAACGAAAGAATGGAAACTTCTGTTTCAAACATCTATGCCGTGGGTGATTGTGTCGAGGTGCATGATGGAATAACCGGGCAAAAAACACTGTCACCCTTTGGAACAACTGCTGTTCGCCAGGGAAAGGTTGCTGCTAAAAATTTATCGGGACAAAATGCTGTTTTTAGACCCGTGCTAAATTCTGTGGTTTCAAAGATTGGAGAACTTGAAGTGGGTGCCGTAGGTTTAACAGAGCTATCTGCAAAAATGAATGGAATTGAAGTTGTTATAGGCCAAAGTCAGGCTCTTACAAGGGCCAGATATTATCCAGGTTGTAAACCAATCGATACCAAACTCATCTGTGGAATGGATGGAACCATACTGGGCTGTCAAATAATTGCCAAGGAAACTGTTGCAGAAAGAGTTGATACAATGGCCATGGCAATTGCAAAAGAAGTTAAATGTAATGAAATAACAGAAATGGAGTTTTCTTATGCCCCACCAGTTTCAATGGTGGTTGATCCAGTTGTGATGGCTGCTGAAGATGCACTCAGGAAATTGAGTACATAATTCAGTTATTCTTTTTTTAGGAAAATTAACTAAATTTTATAAATTAAAAACAAAAAAGAGGGGATTTAGAAGTATCTTTCAAGGATACCCTTCAACATACGTGCATGTCTAGCTTCATCCCTTGAGCTTTCATCGAAGAAATCATGGGCCGGATCAATGTCTTCGGTTTTGGCCTTTTTAGCCGCAGCCTTTTTCTCATTATTGGCCATTGTTTCGCCTTTAAGCATCATTTCCAGATTTTCCTTGAGAGACGGTGAAATTACTCCGTTCATTTCTGCAAATACTGCAGCATGTGCAGCTTCTTCGAATGCTATGGTCTTTAATACTTCAGCTACTTCGGGTAAACCATCCCTCTGGGCCAATCTAGCCATTGCCAGGTACATTCCCACCTCTGCACATTCCCCTTCGAAGTTCGCCTTCACATCTTTCTCTAGTTCTGTATCTTTACAAATTCCTATTTCATGTTCATTTATGAGTTCCATTCTAATTCCTCCAATATCAACTTTATTTGGCTAGTTCTTTTCCTATTTCAAAGCAACGCTCTAGTTCATCTTCAGTTGGCAAGTAATAGATTTCATACTCATCTTTAACATCAAATCCACATTTTTCAAGGTCATTTTTAATTATTTTAGGAGCCCCACCTTTACCTCCCATAGAACCAAATGTAGCAGCCTTTCTTTTAAGACCTGTTCTGTCAAATTTAAGTCCCCTTAGGTAATAAATAATATCCCCAACACTTGGGAATGGTTCGTCGTATATGGTCGGAATACCAAATGCAACTGCTTTACTGTCAAGAATATCCTTAACGATTTCGCTACGCTCATCTTCATGCAAGTAATATATTCTCACATCCGCTCCTTGGCTGATTGCACCTTCAGCAACTGCATGTGCCATTTTCTGTGTTGAACCATGCATAGTATCGTAAACGATTGTAACCTTATTCTCAACATTACCTGTTGCCCATTCACTGTATGCGCCTATAACCTTCATTGGATCTGTCCATATCTGCCCATGGGCAGGAGCTATCATGGTGATCTTTTCTAAAAGCCCGAGTTCGGTAACCTCTTCAAATTTCTTCAATACAAGTTTGGATAGTGGTGTGATGAGGTTGGCGTAGAATTTTTTAGTTGCATCCATTAATACGTACTCAGGTATTTCATTATCGTACCTCTGTGGGAAGCAAACATGCTGTCCAAATGCATCGTTAGAGAAGAGAATTCCTTCTTCAGCAAGCAGTGTGAACATACTGTCTGGCCAGTGCAGTAGTGGTGCCTCCAAAAATGCCAGTGTAGCCCCTCCAAGATCCAGTGTATCTCCAGTTTTTACTGTAATGAAATTTGCTTCTTTCAATGAGGGATAATGATTGATTAATCCTTCAACTGCTACCTCAGTACAGTATATAGGGGCTTCAGGGAATTTCTGGTAGATTTCAGGTAGTGCACCACTGTGATCCTTCTCAATATGGTTCTGTACAACAACGTCTATCTTGAGATCACGACCCTCTCTTTTGAATGCATCTTCAATTCTACCCCACATCTGGTATGATTTTCCATAGTATGTGTTATCAATTAATGCTACTTTATCCTTACCAAATACCAAGTATGCATTGTAGGTAGTTCCGTTCAAGGTGTATCCGTGATAACTTCTAAGATCCCAGTCTAAAAATCCTACCCAATACACTCCTTCCTTCATTTTTACTGCTTCAGATTTCATGTTTTTAAAGCCTCCAAGTTTTATTTATTTTTGGTTCGTGTTGGTACGAACCTTATCCTGTATGGTCTTATGCGAACAAGTACTATTTAAATTTTACGTTCGTGTCGATACGAACCATTATATAGTTGTTCCAACAAGAAAGTATCAGTGAATAAATGATGAAAAATAAAGATGCACGCTCACTGAATCAGATTAAAATTTTTGGAACACAAAAGGGATTGAATATAGTTAACAGTCCTATAAAGGCCAAAATTCTGGAAATTTTAGAAGAAAAGGAGAGTAGTGGTGCTGAAATTGTAAAGTTAACAGGAAAATCAAAGGCCACAATATCAGCCCATCTTAACGATCTAGTTGAAATGGGAATCATCAAATCTAAACCCCACCCTAAGGATGGTAGAAGTAAAATATTCTTCATCAAATCCAGTTATCTGGGTGATCTTACAAGAGATAATGATTTTAAAAAAGAATTAGATGTTTATATCACAGATGGTGTTGTAAATTCTGAGGATCCATTCGCATTTTTCAGATTTGTTTTTAGAACACTACGAGTAGCTTTAATGGAAGAAGGAGTAAATATTGACCCAATATTACATAATGCCGGGATTAAAGTGGGTGAAACATTTTATTCTAAACTTAAAGACTCTGAAACAGAGAGTTTCATAGAAAATATTGCTGATTTCTGGCAAAAAAATAAGTTAGGGAAAATTAAGACTGAAAATCTTGAACCCCTAACACTGAAGGCTTATGACTGCTTTGAATGTGAAGATCTGCCTAAAATCGGCAGATCTGCTTGTGCATTTGATTCTGGAATCCTTGAAGCCATATTTTCTGCTCATTTTGGTCGTGACGTGGATGTTGAAGAGGTAAAATGTTTTGCAAAGGGAGATGACTACTGCTCCTTTGTTGTCAAATAAACTAAAATCAGTCCTTTTTTTCACCAGCAAACTTTACTAATGTGGTTGTTAAATATTTTTTATCCTTTGCAAATCCCTTAGATATATTTTCATTAGGCATTGTGCAGTTTTGTACAGATAATATTGTTTTATCCCTTTCATCAGATTTTACTATCTTTTCAATATCTTCTGAATGTCTTGATGTCTTCATGATCACAAATGTATCACCATAAGGCAATATTTTTTCGAGTCTTTCATCAATTTTGGGTACAACTACTAAAATTTCATCCTTTTCAACCAGAGAAATTCCTGCTGCTGCGGCACATCCTGTGAATGATGTTATTCCAGGCACTACCTCTATTTCATATCCTGTCTTTGAAATCCTATCTGCAACATAGGCAAATGTACTGAAGATGGTTGGATCTCCAAGTGTAATAAACGCCACATTCAAACCTTTTTCAAGTCGTTTTTGGATACGATCCGCAGCATGATCCCAGTAATGATTTAACTCTGATTTGTCCTCGATCATGGGAAACAAAGGATCTACTATTTCATAATTGTCTTCACGTTCTTCCAAAACCTGTTGAATTATGGTAAGTGCGATGCTAGGTTTAGATTCTGCAGATCTCGGAGCACATATTACATCCACAGTTTTTAATAGCTTACTTGCCTTAATAGTTAATAATTCGGTGTCTCCTGGCCCAACACCGATGCCATAAAGTTTTCCTTTTTTCATAAACATCACACCTATTTACAGTCCATAGAGAATTCTGGTATAAATTAATATTTGATAAAAAATATTCAGAATAAATCTACTAGTTGACCTTAAATTAATTAGAAGTTTGGTTGGAACCTTTTTTAAAGGTTTGTTTTTTATCAATTTTTAGCATAAGGTTTCCTTTTTATATCACTGCTGATAAATAATAATCTCTATGGAAAGTGGATTCTTTTGTGAAAAGTGTGGAATGATAAAGTCAAGGTGTGTCTGTAGTAATAACAAAAAGCCTGGCCCAATTCTTAAGAAAATATCAAAAAAAGCAGTTTCTGAGATTAAAAATAAATATCCTGATGTGGATGATGACATTATAGAAAATTTTCCATTTTCAGAGCCCAGAAGGGGCCAATTTGAGATAATTTCCAGGATTAAAGATGCAATTGAGAATGGTTATCGTTACATTATTCTTGAAGCAGGAACCGGTACAGGAAAATCTGCAATTGCAACTACCCTTGCAAATATTTACAATCCCGCCTACATATTGACCATGACCAAACAGCTTCAGTCACAATACGCTGGTGAATTTGGATTTCCTATGGTCAAAGGAAGAGGAAATTTCACCTGCCGTGAATCAGATTTTGATGACCGGTGTGATTCAGGAACTTGCCAGACAGTTCCCAGCTCCCATAACTTTATTTGTGATTTTGGAATTACAAAATCACCATTTGAAGAAGGAATGTTTGCTTTTAATGATGCATATGGTGCTCCACTTTACTTCAGAACGAATGAAAGGTGCAACTATTGGAATCAAAAGGCTAGAGCTGTTGAAAGTGATATTACACTCATGAATTATGATTATGCTCTTTTGGAACTTGCCTATGTCCAGCACTTCGGGAAACGATCGTTGATGATACTTGACGAAGCCCATAATATAGAAGACAAGCTCATGCGCAGGATGGAAGTAAACTTATCCAACAAAAGACTGGAAAAGGATATTAAAAAGAGTATTCCTAGAAATATGATGAGTTATCACGACCCCAAGGACTGGACTCTATTTCTTCAGTCCATCTATCAGGATTACAAAGATATTAGTGTCACAAAACTTCCAAAAAATAAGGCAGACAGGATCAACAGGACAAAACTTAGATTAAGTGAACTCCTCAGCAATATGGAATATAACCCTGAAAATTGGGTTGTTGATGCAGAAAGTGGGGGAATGAGTTTCAAACCATTAAAAATCGATATTTATGCCAATGAAAGGCTGTTTAAATATGCTGATGTGTGTTTGTTCATGAGTGCAACCATACTGGATCAAGATCTATTCTGCAAATGGTTGGGGATAAACCCTGAGGAAGTGTATTATTTAAGCATTAAAAGTGCATTTCCAGCATCAGAAAGGCCGGTACATTTAAAAACTGTGGGTCCAATGTCACAGCGTGCAATAAAAAGGACAGCCCCAAAAACTATTCCAATTCTCGAGAAGATCATTGAACATCACAAGTATGAAAAGGGACTGATCCACACTCACAACTACAAATGTCAACAGTACATAATGAAAAAAATCAAAGATAAAAGACTCATCGATCACAAAAGCACTGATCGAGAATATAAACTTAGACTCTTTGAAAAGAGTAAAGATCCATTGGTGCTTGTGAGTCCTTCAATGAGCGAAGGTGTTGATCTGCCCTATGAGAAGTGCCAATTCCAAGTCATATATAAGATACCATTCCCTTACCTGGGTGACCAACAGATCAAAAACAGGAAAGATCAAGATCCTAAATGGTACGCTTATAAAACCGTGATGACACTTATCCAGGCTTATGGAAGGGGAATGCGTGCTGAAGATGACTATTGTGAGACTTACATCCTGGATGGTAATATTAAAATGTTGTTCAACAACAGAATGTATAAATCATTGGTCCCTGAATTTTTCAAGGAAGCCATTGTTAAGGATTGATCTAAAAAAAATAGTGGGTTAATCTTTGTTTTTATTCCATTTGTTCCGCCATTCTTCCATCTGATCCTTAGTCAACCAATGACTACCATCACAAAATGGCTTATTTTCGGATTTTCCACATTGGCATAATGTCATCCTGTTTCTAACCTCATATTCAGATCCGTCAAAGGATTCAACTGGAATGCCGCCCCTCACCCAAATTGGGCCTTCACATTTCTTAAATGGATCATGGATCATGACAATTGACTGTTCAAATTCAGGTTCTAGAGCCTCACCTGTTTCATTATCCCATACCACAAGCCTTCCAGAAGGGCAGTTTTGTCCCTCTTCTATAGCTAGTTTTTTAGATTCAGGATCGTCAGAATTGGCCACAAGCTTTCTTATTCCCCCACTGCGTTGACAAAATCGTGAATGATCACATAATGGCCACACATCTGTTAAAGTTAGTTCTGGACCCTTAGTTTCAAGGATTTCAGACATGTACGGTTTTTTACTGGCAGTTTCTGTGCCATCAAATCCAATTTTAAGATGAGTACCATCACAAAATGGCTTATTTTTAGATTTTCCACACCTACATAGAGAATATGATTCTTTATTTGGATATTCTATTTCTAATGTCCAATTATAAGAGTTACCATCCTCATCTGTCCCAATACCCTTTTTTAATAATGGAACTCCTCCAGAAACTATGTATGGTCCGTCTTTAATAATTCTTATCCTAGGTTCTTTTTTGTTTTTACTCATGAAATTTCCCCATTAATTGTCTAAATACTGAATTCATATGCCCCCATACCCATATCTCCCCAAAACCAACTATCATGGATAATATTACCCGTTGCTCCATCTCCTGCAGCACCCATGGCTGCTAATAATGGCATGAAATGATCAGGATATGGATGGGCCCTTTCAGGATATGGAGATCTATCCTTATAAGAAACCAAAGATTCCACATCCCCATTAATAACCGTCATTTTGAGCCATTCATTGAATTCAACAGCCCAATCATCCGTAATAGCACCAGGATGAAGGGGAGCATAACCCAATGGATGTACAGCACCACCACTACCCAATATCAAAACATTTTCTTCTGTTAAAGGTTGTAGTGCTCTGCCCAGTTCAAAGTGTTTCTTTGGATCAGAGCCATGCTGAATTGACAGCTGAAAAACAGGCATATTAATTTCTGGATACATTAAGATCATGGGTATCCACGTCCCATGATCGATACCTCGTGTTAGATCTAGATCACATGGAATTCCTGCATCATTTATAAGGTTTTTAGTATATTTTGCCAGTTCCGGCGATCCCTCTGCTTGATAATTAATCTGATAAAGTTCCGGAGGAAATCCATAAAAATCATGAATTGTCTCGTTTATCTCAACAGCATTTAATTTGGGTTTAGCAGTCTCCCAATGCGCAGATATACATAAAATTGCCTCAATATCGCCATATTTATTCCCTAAATCTGATAAAAAAGTTCTTGCAGGAATATCTTCAAGGGGCAATGTAGGAGCACCGTGTGAGACAAAAACTGTTGTTTTTTTCTTTCTACTCAAGAGCTCACCTCAAACATTTAAAATCAAATTGTAAGAATCTAACTACTCTAAATTTAGCCCAATAATAAGACAGTATAATGAATATATGCTACTTTGAGAATTTATATTTTTAGATATTTTAGGATTAGTTAATGAAAAAAACAAATATAATATTTATAGCGGACCTGGGGGGATTTGAACCCCCGACCTTGGGATCCGAAGTCCCACGTCATGTTCCAGGCTAGACTACAGGCCCTTGTTTTGATAAATATAAAAAGTCAAAATTTTGTAGCAGTAATTTCAACTCATATCAAAGCAACATCAAACTGTTTGATCCTAATCCTTAAAAATGGTTACGTATTATACAATTATTGTAGTTCATTTTATCATAATTTTTGTAAATACTGGTATTGAATTAAAATTCATCATGTGAATAAAACGAGGTAAACATGCTTGCGAAAAGAATCATTCCTTGTCTGGATTGCGACTTAAATGTGCCCCATGGAAGGGTTGTTAAAGGTGTGGAGTTTAAACAGATCAGGTATGCTGGAGATCCTGTTGAACTCGCTACACGTTACTATGAAGATGGAGCTGATGAAATCGTATTTTTAGATATAACTGCGTCCCATGAAAGAAGAGAAACTATGGCTGATGTGATTAAGGCTACAACAGAAAATGTATTTGTACCAATTTGTGTTGGTGGTGGGATAAGAAAACCCGCGGATTATGTCAACATGTTACGGGCAGGAGCAGATAAATGTTCAACCAACACAGCAGCCATACACAACCCTGTTCTTATAAATGAAGCCTCGAAAATTGTTGGATCACAGGCTTGTGTAATTGGGATTGATGCAAAAAGGAGGTATGTATCAGATCCATCTGAAAAACCTGATAAAATTGTCATAGAAACCGGGGAAGGATACTGCTGGTTTGATTGTAGTATCTACGGCGGTAGGGAATTTACAGGAATAGACGCAATTGCCTGGGCCATTGAATGTCAAGAACGTGGCGCTGGCGAAATTCTCCTCACAAGTATGGATAAAGACGGAACAAAGGACGGTTATGACCTTGAGTTAACAAGGACCATGAGTGAAAATTTGGATATACCAGTAATAGCTTCAGGGGGTGTTGGAAATCCTCAACACATATATGAAGCTTTTGAAATAGGTAAGGCTGATGCAGCATTAGCAGCCAGTATTTTTCATTTCAATGAATATCCAGTCCCAGAAGTTAAAAAATATTTAGTGGACAAAGGAATTCCTGTTAGAAAATAAGAGGTTATTGAAGGCCTATCATGGCCCCATATTTTGAATATACCTCATTAACAAGTTCTCCTGCCTTTGGGTTGTCCCAATCATGCATCCATTCAGAAACAAGAGATTCTAAAGTTATGGGAATGACTCCTGCTTGAATCATTCTCTTTATTCCATACTCATGGGCAACCTTTGTTGAATCACCTGCAGCATCCATTAATCCATAAACATCATACCCTTCTTTAATACCATGAAGTGCGGTGTAAGCAAAACACATACTAGTCCAAAGACCTGATAAAACTAATTTTTTCTTTCCGGTTTTTTTCACAGCGTTAAAGGTGTTTTCATCCTCAAATGCATCAAAACTTTTAATTTTCCTTGCAAAAACTTCCTGATCGGGAAAAATCTCTGTTATTTCAGAGAAGACATCACCATTTCCAGGAGGATTAATAGAAGACAACACAACAGGAACGTTTAATATACTTGCAGCCTTTGAAGCGTATACAGCAGCCTTCTTAATGATTGTTTTGTTCCCTGAAGCAACACTCCTGATCATGGTTGGTTGATAATCAACCAGAAGTAACACACTGTTTTCATTCGACAATAAATCCAATTTTCCATCCATCATATTTGTTCCTCCTTCAATTATATATTGTAATATTTGTAAATCGAAATTAATATAATTTATCGATATGATAAAGCATTATACTCTGTTTAAGGTATTTTAACAAATTTTTATAATGAATGGCAAAATATAATTGAATTAAAATGTAAGTTATATATCATGAAAACACGGTGTTCTTGGGTTAATGATGATCCTCTGATGAAAATGTACCATGACATTGAATGGGGAGTACCGGTTCATGATGATAGGACATTGTTTGAATTTTTAATTTTAGAAGGGGCTCAGGCAGGGTTAAGCTGGAAAACCATACTGAGTAGACGGGAAAATTACAAAAAAGCTTTCGATAACTTTTTACCTCGAATAGTTGCCCACTATGATGATTCTAAGCAACTTGAACTCAGAGAGGATCCTGGAATTATTCGCAACAAACTAAAAATTAGGTCTGCTGTAACCAATGCACTTGCAGTTCTTGAAATACAGGATGAATTCAATAGTTTGGATGCTTACCTATGGGAATTTGTAGACGGCCATCCCATTCAGAATCACTGGAAAACCATTTCTGAAATCCCCGCTACAACGAAAGAATCTGAAAAAATGAGCAAAGACCTTAAAAAAAGAGGATTTAAATTTGTAGGTCCAACAATATGCTATTCTTTCATGCAGGCTGTGGGTATGGTAAACGATCACACTGTAGACTGTTTCAGGCATGATTATTTAAAAGATTGATGGATATTCAATGAAACTAAACGAAGATTTTTATCGGAAACCTACATTAATAGTTGCAAAAAAACTTATAGGAATGCATTTGGTTCGAAAAGATTTTGATGGAATTACAAGCGGAAAAATCGTAGAAACAGAAGCATATATGGGTTTGGAAGATAAAGGTTCACATTCATACAACGGTCGGCATACACCCGCGATGGATCCTCTTTATAAATCTGGAGGGCATTGTTATGTATTCCCTATTTATGGGAGAGGATACTGTTTCAATGTTGTGACAGAAGCAGAGGATCTGCCTAGAGCTGTGCTTGTTAGGGCTCTTGAACCTGTCAAAGGAAAACAACTAATGGCCCAAAGAAGACATATTCCTCCTCTTAAAAGTTCAAACCTAAATAATTTGACCAATGGCCCTGTAAAATTATGTGAAGCCATGCATATCGATGCATCTATGAATGGAATGAATCTTTGTGGAAATGATCTTTTTATTTTGGAGGGGTCAAAATTAAAATCTGATGAAAAAATTTTAACCTCCACCAGGATAAATATAGACTATGCTGAAGAAGATAAATTTAAACCATGGAGATTTATTTTAGAGGGAAATAAATTTTTAAGTAAAAACATTTAATTTTCAGCTAAATTTAATTATTAAACCATTTTAAAAAAAAGGAGTCAGATCAACATGTCACTGGTAATAAACACCACCACACCCGAAGGAATTGTCTTAGCTGCAGACAGTAGACAGAGCTACCGAAATCTAAAGGGAATGGCACGTATAGGCAGCGATAACGCTATGAAACTTTTCCAGATAAACAGCAGGATCGGTGTAGGAATAACTGGACTAGCATTTTTAGAGGAAGAAGGTGTCCTTAAAAATATGAGTAAATTCATAGAAGAATTCAAAAGAGGACCTGAAATCGAAGAATTAGATGTTGAAGATGTTGCGGTGGAGCTTTACAAGCTTTTCAATGAGAAGTATCATTGGAAGGAACAGTTGAATATGGCTGAAGAAAATATCAGAAATGATCTGTTGAGTAAAGGCTGTGAACTCCTGAAAATTGAGAAAAACGATTATAACATCAATTTCAGCTTCAAAAATCCTCAGGGAATGATGGAAGAAGGAGTAGCTGGAGTGGATATGATTGAACTGCTTGTTGCAGGTTACAACCAAAATGGATCACACCAGGTCTATGGATGTTATATTCCTGGAGAGATACAAAAAAGAAGGGATAGTCTAGACAGAAACAACGAATATGGAAGTTCATGGATTGGTCAGGGAGATGTTGTTTCAAGAATAGTTCTGGGCTTTGATGGAAGAATCGCAAACATAGGTTACACTAAAGAAGCCATGTTAATAAAAGGGGAAGCTCAGATCTTTGAAGAACTGAAAAATCTGGAATACGCCATACAGTGGGGAACTATGACATTGCAAGATGGAATAGACTTTTGCACCCTGATGATACAGACCACATCTGCAATGCAGAGATTTTCAGATGGAATTAATGCTGATCCTGGAGACATGCCCGGTGTAGGTGGTCCAATAGATGTTGCTGTTATTACACCAGATAATGGATTCATATGGATAAACAAGAAAAAATTAAGCTACGGTAAGAATCAAGTTGAGTTAGACTGAATTTTTGAATTCATATTATTTTTTTTAATTTATCCGTTAAATACGTTTTAATTTAAATTTATCTCAATAAATATGTTTTATTTTGAATTTAAGACCCAATCTTTTTTTTTGAATTGATATTTTCTATAAATTCCTTTAAACTGTAAATAAGATGCTGAGATAAAATGTAAACATTAAAAGTTTAATGTTATAAATATTTTGATGGAGGTATAATATGAATTTCAAAGATATAGAATCCAGATTTCCTTACATAGGATTGTCCAGTTTTTTTGGTTATCCCAGCACAAGGGAGTTAAATAAAATTGATGTAGCTATTGTTGGCATTCCTTTTGACCATGGCACCACCAACAGACCTGGAGCTCGTTTTGGACCAAGATCAATTCGTACAGCATCTCAAAATTATGGAATTTATCTTAATAAGAAGTTTGGTGCCTTTGATTCTGAACTTCAACGATACATACTCGGTGGAGTTAGAGTTGTTGACTATGGTGATGTTCCCATTCTTCCAACCCACACAAAAACTAACATGAAAATGATTCACACAACTTTCAAGAAAATTGTGGAAGCGGGTGTGTTTCCAGTAGCATTCGGAGGGGATCATACAGTTACCTATCCCATTGTAAAAACCTTCAAAAAACCCATGGACATAGTGCATTTTGATACACATTTAGATTTTGTTGATGGTACTGAAAACCTGAAATTTTCTCATTCCAATCCATTGAAAAGGGTTTCTGAAATAGAAAATGTAAACAACATCACGCAGATAGGAATTCGCGGATTTACTGATAAGATAGAAAATTATGATGAATCAAAGAATTATGGATCAACCATTATTACCTCTTCAGAAGTTGTGGACAAGGGAACTCATTGGGTTCTTGACCAGATCCCTGAATCTGATAATATTTATGTGACTGTTGATATTGATGTGTTAGATCCCTCAATAGCTCCTGGAACTGGGACACCCGAGCCTGGAGGATTAACTTATAATCAATTAAAGGGAATATTGACGAATTTAAAGGAAAAAGGAGAAATATTGGGTTTTGATATTGTAGAGGTAAATCCTTTATTCGATCCATCTGAAATAACATCATTAACTGCTGCAAGATTATGTTTCGATTTTCTAGGGTCTATTTTCAGAAAATGAGGTCATTAAAAATTACCATTTCAAGTACCAATAAAGCAATATCTAGGTGAATCAACTAATAATAATAACATTGAAAAAAATTTGGAAAGTAGTTACCATGAAATTAGGATTTGAAATTGATCCCGGAGAATATAATGGGCCATTTAACCTGGACCTAACAATCAACAGTGGCCAAACGTCTCAACCAGCGTGGTTAATGAAAAATGGTTATTTTCAGGAACTTTTAAACATTAATGATCAGCACTGCTTCATCAAAATCAGACAGGAAAAGGTAGACGGAATATTGGATGTTGAAGTCGAAAGTAAACAAAATTTAGAAGAAGAGCTTGTACGTTCGAAATTGATGGATATTTTTGGTCTGAATGATGATCTTAATGATTTTTACAATTTTCTAAGAAAAGATAGTAAATTGGAACCCACAATTGATTTTTGTAATGGTTTACGGTTGTTCAAAGCAAATGATCCATTTGAATGTATAATATCATCAATATCATCTGCGAACTGTTCAATTATAAGGTGGAACAGATCAATCAGAGATATAAAAAAGAAATGGGGACAAGAATTCAAATTTGATTCTGTTACTTGGAACTCATTTCCGTCTGCAGATATTCTTAAATCTGTGCCAGAACATGATTTAGAAGAAATGCAACGTGTCGAATATGAACTTCCACATGATTACAGGTTTGAAAAAAATCTTAAAAGTTGTGGTGTGGGGTACAGAGCCAAATTCATTATAAAAACTGCAGAAATGATTCAAAATCAGATAAAAATCCAATCTATTCCTAAAATGAGTTACATTGAAGGGTTTGAAACCATGCTAGGTTTACCTGGAGTCGGTCCGAAGGTTGCTGACTGCATACTGTTTTATGGATTTGGATTTAAAGAAGCATTTCCTGTGGATGTGTGGATCGGAAGAATTGTTTCTGAAATGTACTTCAAAGGAAAGGAAATTAAACCTCCAAAAGCCCGTGAATTTGGAATGAATCGATTTGGTAATAACGCAGGTTATGTACAGTTATATATGTTCCATTATGCAAGAAAATCTGGACTTTTAGATAGAATTAAACAACAACAGAAGGGCTAGTAGTTTTTTTGGATAAATTAGAAAAAATGATTATGAATCAATGCCAATATATTCATTGTTGGAGGTTATAATGGCAGGAATATCTGATAACTTAGAAGTCTTCAGAAAACTAACAAAAAAGCATTACGCTGATCTTATTGAGAGTTTAGAAGAAAAATACTGCTGGAAATGTCCAATGCGAACCAATAATGCCGAAACATTTTGTAGAGAGGTCGACAGTTGGGTACGACTTTCCATAGCATTTGAAATGGGTATACAAGATCATCTAAGGGAAATGAAGATACCTGAAAGTTGTTTAGAAGTTATTGCATCTAAATTTGTTGAAAAACAGATAAAGCAAAACACTGTATCCCATAAACTCCAGAAATTCAACTTAATTCAAATGGAAAAATCCATGGGTTCTGAAATTGATAGTGGAGATTATCTACTTGTGAAACATGGCACCAAACAAATAAAATCCGGGGATAAGATACTTTTACCCAATTCATGCCCTCTTTCAAACTTATGGTACTCAAAAAGCAGAGCCGAAAAATTACCATTGAAAGTTTTTGGCGTTAATAAGGTCTTTCACAGGAGAGGTCTCAAGTATATACAGACAGTTGACGATTTTGAGGTGCCCTTAGAATATGTTTATGGGGTTATTTTAAAGATAATTAAAAAAGAGGATCCAATTTACTTCGAACTTCAATTAAACAGATCCAACTAACTGCTTGTAATAATCTTAGTAGGGAGGATTGATTATGAAAAACAATGCCCAATCTGAGTTAAAACAATCCGAATATGGCCAAGGCTCTGGTAAAAAAGTGACAAGAAAAGACATAATCGACTTAAAAACACATGTAAATAGTATATTAGAAACAAGTTCGCTAAAAGAAATATCAGATTTGATAATGGATAAGGCTAAAAAATTAACATCCAGTCAAAGTTGTTACATAGCTTACGTAGATCCAGTTAATAAGGACAGTGTTGGAATTTCATTTTCGCATATGACTGGAGAGTGTCAGATGTATTCTGAAATTGGAGAAGCCCGTTTTAAAATTCGTAAAGATGGAACCTACGGCGGACTTTTAGGATACTCTTTAGATACTGGAGAATCTTTTTTCATCCATAATCCAAGTCTTCATCCCGCAGCACATGGACTTCCTGAGGGTCATGTTCCAGTAAAGGAGTTTTTATCCGTGCCTGTTAAATATAAAGACTGTATTGTTGGTCAGATTGTGCTTGGAAATCCTAATAATAGTTATACATCTTCAGAAGTAGATTTAACAGATGCTCTGGCAGAAATATATGCTCTAGCCATATATAATTTCCTTTATAAAAAAAATAAATGGGTTGAGTGTTAAGCCCATTATTTAATCCAGTAATTTTTTGACTCAGCTACCTCACCAGAGGGGGAAACATGTTTTAATATTATTTTCTGACCCACTTTACCAGTGAATATGTATACATCATATCCCCCATAGCCAACCCTACATGGACCCGTGATACAAGGCACGTAAACCTTGTTTACCAGCTTTACAGATTTATTATCAAATATTGCTCTCCAAGAATATCCTGTAGATGGATTGGTTGGAACAATAACCACCAATTTATGGTACTGCACTTCTTTGGTTACTTTTTCAGTGTTTTGGTTATTTGCTGCGAATGATCCCGAAATCATTGCAAAACAAACAAATGTCGCAAATAAAATCGCTAACTTCTTCAAAGTTAACACCTCCAAGTATAATGTAAAAGTTTAGTTATTTAAACGTTTCGATATTTGTAAAGAAATCAGGTTCAAGAAAGCTTATTTGGATAAAATGAGTTATTTTAGTAAGTTAATTAAAAAAAATGGTGATGTAAACCTATGGTTTACTCATCTATTACAGAAACCTTATTCATGACATCATTGGCCTGTATCTTATTTACAACATCCATTCCCTTGATAACTTTGCCGAAAACAGTGTGAACACCATCTAAATGTGGTTGTGGACTGTGTGTGATGAAAAATTGACTTCCACCGGTGTCTTTTCCTGCGTGAGCCATTGAAAGTGCACCTGTTCCATGTTTATGTTCATTAATTTCACATTTTATGGTGTAACCAGGACCGCCTGTCCCATTACCCTTAGGACAACCACCCTGAATTACAAAGTTAGGTATGACCCTATGGAATGTGAGTCCGTTGTAAAAGCCACTGTTTGCTAATTTTTCAAAATTTGCGACGGTGTTAGGAGCTTCTTTATCAAATAGGGTGAGTTCTATATTTCCTTTATCTGTTTCAATAATTGCCTTTTTCATTTTTTCACCTTGATATCAGGATATTTTATTATAAAAATTCTGTATCTCATTCTTAATCAAGTCTTTCATTTCATAAAAACGTTTAATAAATCAAGAATTAGAAAGAATAACAAGAAAAAAATGTTCAAGATCATTTTATTTAAATTGTATTTAACATCAATGGAATGATGTGATTATTTGTTCATTTATAAAGGTGATTGAAATGAATACTCAAGAAATTATTGAAATGGATTCAAAATACGTTATGCAAACCTATGGAAGGCATAAAATAGCCCTGGTTAAGGGTAAAGATACTACAGTGTGGGATGCTGATGGTAATTCTTACATCGATTGTGTTGCTGGAATAGCTGTAAACAATGTAGGTCATGCCAACCCTAAGGTTGGTGAAGCTATATGCAATCAAGTCAAAAAACTCATCCATACATCCAATCTTTACTACACAGAAGAACAGGTTACTCTGGCTAAATTACTGATCGGTGTTTCACCACACCAGAAAGCTTTCTTCTGTAACAGTGGTGCAGAAGCCAATGAAGGTGCGATTAAACTAGCAAGGAAGCATAGTGGAAAGGGCGAAATAATAACCATGATCAATTCGTTTCATGGAAGGACCATAACAACCATTACTGCAACAGGTCAACCAAAGTATCAAAAGGGATTTGAACCATTAACTCCTGGTTTTAAGTATGTGCCATATGGAGATATTGAAGCTGTGAAGGAAACCATAGGTCCAAATACTGCTGCAGTGTTAGTAGAACCTGTTCAAGGTGAAAGTGGGGTAATTGTACCGCCTAAAGACTATTTAAAACAGTTAAAAGAAGTTTGTGAAGATTCAAATGTCCTATTGATATTTGATGAAGTGCAAACAGGTTTTGGACGTACTGGGGAAATGTTTGCCTCCCAGACCTTTGGAGTGACTCCAGACATAACAAGCCTTGCCAAGGCCATTGCAGGTGGTTTTCCAATGGGTGCTGTACTGGCTAACAATAATGTAGCTGAATCATTTGTGCCTGGAGATCATGCTGCTACATTTGGTGGTAATCCATTGGGATGTGCAGCAGCTAAAGCATCCATAAATTATATTTTAGATGAAAAATTACTTGATAAATCCAAACAAAATGGATCATACTTCATAGAAAAAATGAAAGAGCTACAAAACAATCATGATCTTATTAAAGAAGTGAGAGGAATGGGTTTAATGATAGGTGTTGAAATGAAAACCGAGTGTGGTTACATGATTGATGAACTATTCAAAGAGGGAATCATAGTAAACTGTGCTTCGGGTAACGTTCTAAGATTTGTACCCCCACTCACAATATCAAAAGAACAGATCGACACGGTAACAGTTGCATTAAACAAAGTTCTCAGCAGATCCTGAGAACAGTTATATTTTCTTTTTACTTACAAAAATTATAATACTCTATTACGGATTCAGGATTGAATTATCAATTAGTTATCATCATGTAAACTATTTTATATGATGAGATCAAGAAATTTAATATTCACTTCATTTTCTTATTTTGGAGGACAATTATATGGATTTTGATTTAAAAACTAATGAAAAAGGAAATCTAAAAATAGGTGAAGCCGATGCAGTGGAACTTGCAGAACGCTTTGGAACACCATTATATGTTATAGATGAAAACAGAATAAGAGATAATTATAAAAGATTATATAATGCATTTTTAAATTATTATCCTAATTTTAAAATGTTTTACGCTTGTAAAGCCAATACTAACTTGGCTGTAATGAAAATACTAGAAAGTGAGGGCAGTGGAATAGATGCAGTTTCACCCGGGGAAATATACACTTCATTACTTGCAGGATTTGAACCAGAAAGAATACTTTACACCGGAAACAACGTTACAGATGAAGAACTTAAATTTGCTGTAGAATCTGGAGTTAGAATTAATTTAGATTCCATATCCCAATTAAAAAGACTTTCTAAGATTCCTGAAGCAAAAGGAATGGAAATTTCCTTCAGGGTAAATCCAATGGTTGGTGCAGGTCACCATGACCACTGCATAACTGGCGGACCTCTCAGTAAATTTGGTATAAAGGAAGAAGAAGCAGTTGAAGTATATAAAATGGCCATTGAACTTGGATTCAAACCAGTTGGAATACATTCACACATAGGATCTGGAATATTGGATCCTGAACCATTCATGCTTGCTGTTAGAACATTAATGGATACTGCAGGTAAAGTTCACAAAGAAGCAGGTGTGAAATTTGATTTCATAGATTTCGGAGGAGGAATTGGAATACCATACACTCCTGAAGAATCTAAGCTGGATATTAATGATTTTGCTGAGAAGATCGTCGATCTATACAAGGCGAAGCTTGAGGAATACGATCTTGGTACACCGACCATGTGCATAGAACCGGGAAGATACTTAGTTGGAGATGCATCAGTGCTTTTAACCAGAGTAAACACTATTAAACAAAGTTACAGGAAATTTGCAGGAGTAGATGCGGGTTTCAACACACTGCTAAGACCTACTATGTACGGTTCGTATCATCACATAGTATCAGCTTCTAATCCACTAGCAAACACCACACAAACCATAGATATAGCTGGAGATGTCTGTGAGTCTGGAGATCTTTTTGCAAGGGAAAGGCCAATGCCAGAAATAGAAGAAGGTGATGTTCTTGCAATATTGAATGCCGGAGCATATGCATTTTCAATGTCTTCACAGTACAACAGCAGACCAAAACCTGCAGAGATACTTGTCAATAACAATGAAACAGACATTATAAGGGAGAGAGAAACTTTTGCAGACCTTTTCAACAAACAAAATATACCAGTGAGGCTTCTAAAATGAGTGAAAGAACTTTAATCACATTTTCAAAGATGCATGGTTTAGGAAATGATTATGTTGTAATTGATGAATCTAAAAAGATCATTATTCCTGAGGAGAAAAAACCTGAATTTTCTGAAGAAATTTGTAGAAGAGGATTCTCAGTGGGTGCCGATGGTGTAATTTTCGTGACACCTACAAGTACAGATGAAGCAGACATCAGGTTTAGAATATTCAATTCAGATGGTAGTGAAGCTGAAATGTGTGGAAACGGTATCAGATGCTTCGCAAAATATGTCTATGAAAATGAAATTCTTCAGAGCAGTGAAATGCTTGTTGAGACATTGGGTGGAATTAAAGAAATTGAGCTCGATGTGATGGGTGGGGAAGTTAGATCATCTAGTGTTGATATGGGAATACCCACCTTTAAAACTGCAAACATTCCAATGAAAGTTAAAGAGGAAGAGTTTTTGGACTCGGAACTTGATGTTAACGGAACAATAGTGAATTTAACTGCTGTGAATGTTGGAAATCCCCATGCTGTAATATTTACTGAAAATATTGGAGAAATAGATTTGAATGTTATGGGTCCATTGATTGAAAACCATCCTGCTTTTCCTGAAAAAACCAATGTACATTTTGTAAGTGTTATTAACAGGAATGAAATAGAAATGATAACTTGGGAAAGGGGTGCGGGTTTCACTCTAGCATGTGGTACTGGTGCCACTGCATCGGTCATGGCGGGTTATAAATTGGGAAAACTCGATGAAGAAGTTGAAGTACATCTTCCTGGGGGAGAGCTTCTCATAATTGTCTATGAAATGGGGGAAGAAACTACTTTATTTATGGAAGGAGAAGCAGTTTTAGTTTTTGATGGTGTAATGGAAGTAGAAATATAATTTACTTACTAATTTCCCTTCCAAATTGGGTTATTTGGGCTGAGAAAAACTCGATTTGGATCGATTTTGTTTTAAACCGAGACCAGTTTCTTAAATCAAGACCAGAAAATTGGGGGGAGTCTGAGTTTGATAAAAACTGGACAGGGAAATATCCTTCTGAGATCTGATATTAAATTTGTCCCCCACATTATTAATACTTTTTTATTAATAGATATTAACAAGTTAAATACTAGTTTTACAAGAAAAATTAGATGGTCAAATAATCCAAATAACCTCAATTATTTGGTAAAAAAAATACATTCCCTTCTTAATTTGAGGAGCTCTTTCTTTTTATTTTTAAGGTCATCAACTTCCTCAAGTATTTCTGGCAGCTTGGTCTGTATGCATTCAACTGTTTTGTCCTGATGTATCCATTCACAATCTTCACAACTCCAAACCCCTTTATCTTTTATCCATTTTCCACCGGTTGATCCCTCACCACATGGATAAAAAGGACAATAACAGAACATACAATTCTGTGGATGTGAATGACATGGATAATATTCACAAGATAAATTCGGTCCATTATTCACATCCCCTGCAAGGTAATTTTCATAAAACTCCCGAGAAAGTGGATGTATTGAACTTGAAACTTTATATCCTCTTGGTGTTATCATGTAACCTTCTTCAACATAAGTCATTGAATTTCCTATGATGATAGTAGTTGACATGTTAATATCTGAATCTGGAAGTTCCCTTAACGTTGTAATAGTTATGTTGACACCATTTTCTACAGATTTAACAATACCAACAGGTGTAGCAGGATTTCTAGTTTCCAATAGAACTTTGGCAGATTCTTCAAATGGTTTGGTTCGTGTTTTACTCAGCGGATTGTAGATCGCTATTACAAAGTCAGCTTCTGAAGCTGCTTTAATCTTCCTTTTAATTTCTGATAGTGGTGTTAAAATATCACTGAAGCTTATTACAGCAAAATCATGTAGGGGAGCACCTAATTTACCTGCAGCAAAATTTGCGGCAGAAACACCAGGTACAACTTCCACATCAACATCAGCGAATTTTCCAATGATCTGAAAAATAACATTACCCATTCCAAAGACTCCAGGATCACCAGAACTTATAAGAGCCACGCGTTTTCCTTCCTTTGATTTAGAAATTGCAAGTTCTGCCCGCTTAATTTCGTCCCCCATACCTTTTAGAATGACTTCTTTGCCTTCTGTAAGATCCTGAATATTTTTAATATAGGATCTGTAGGTTATTATCACGTCTGCAGCTTTTATAGCATTAATTGCCCTGATGGTCATGTCTTCACGGGAAGGACCTATTCCTATCACACTGATCATTAAATTCACCTTCTTATTTTGAAAAAATTAATATGACTAAAAGTAAAAAAATTCCATAAAAAATTAATTTATGGAATTGATGATACGTTGGTTGCGTTGACGTTTCCGTAGAGTTTACGTGACGATGTGATATGTATGGTACTAACATCAATCACTAGTTCACCGTCTGATAGCTTGGCATTGGCTGTTGCTGTCAAACTGTATGTTTCACTGGCAGCTATTGTAATTACTGAAGAGTTGCTGCCGGAAATCGTGTCTTTGTAACCAATGGCAGTTATGTTAACTGGAAATGTGGAGGCCTTTGTACTAGAGGAAACTTGAGCAGATATTGACTGCAAGTTAATACCATCTAATCCTGAACTAGTTTGTAGAGCGGTTGCAACTTCATCTAGGTTGCTAACAGGTTTCGTTGTAGGGTTGGTAATTAAGCTTGAACTTGAACCGAAATTAAATAAAGATGTTACCTCTTCAATCTGCATTCCAATCAACTTACCAACATCAGGAGGTTGGGAAGTCACAATTGTATATGAACTGATCAAACCTGCTTCAAAGAACACAGCAAAAAAAGCTATGAACAATATGATTTTCATTAATCTGGACAAATGTACCACCTTCAAAAATTTCGATCTTTTAATTGGATTAACTATTATAATTAGGATTATAAATATAGTTTTAATAATGTTATTTGTAGTTGTGTATAAAATATTTGATAATGGGATCCTATGAAAGAAGATATACTATTGAAATTTACAAATGCAGAGCTTCTAATCGATGACTCTGCCTACAATAAAATTATCCAACAAGAAAATTCCATTGAAATTGCAGATTCCTTGATAAACGATATTTCCAGTTCAAATGAAGACTTTTTTGTTTTAACTGAATCAATGGTAGATAATTTTCTTCAACAGTATTTATCAGGCTTTGAAACCCCTGATTCAAAAATAAAAACAGAAATAGAAAACAGTTATTCAGTTCAAAACGAAGCATTGAAAATGCCCCAAAGCAAACTCATGGACATCCCTCTAGATTTTCATGTTTTAAAGGATGCAAGTAAAAAATCTTACACAAATGGAGAAATCAAGGATTTCACAGCCTACTTTAACAGTCGTTTTCAAAAAATTAAGTCAATGCTTATAAAAAAACCAGGTTTAAGAGAAAGCGCATCAATTAAAGATGCTGGAATAAGAGATGGGGTTGTAAATGTCATAGGTATGGTAAATGATATTAGAAACACCAAAAATAATCATAAAATAATGGAAATTGAAGATGAAACTGGTGATATGACTGTACTCATTCACAATGAAAATCACACACTTTTTGAACAAGCAGAATCAATTGTCAAAGACGAAGTCATTGGAGTTGTTGGAAGTAAAAAGGGAACCCTTGTAATTGCATCTGAATTAATACATCCAAGTGTACCTAGGATTGAAGAAAAAAATATGGATTTTTCAGCAGTTTTCATATCAGATATCCACATTGGAAGTTCCACCTTTCAGGAAGAAGCCTTCAACAACTTTGTAAACTGGATAAATGGGGACTTTGGAGATGAAACACAGCAAAAAATAGCAAATGATGTTCGTTATCTTGTTGTGGCTGGTGATGTTGTGGATGGAATAGGAGTTTATCCACATCAGGAAGAAGAACTCACCATAAAAAATATATATGAACAATATGAAGAAGCAGCTAGATTATTAGGTCAAATAGATAATGTTAAAATAATAATAGCTCCGGGAAACCACGATGCATGCCGTTTAGCTGAACCACAACCCGCAATTCCTGAAAATTATGCTGAGGATCTCTACAAGCTCAAAAATGCAGAATTTGTCAGCAACCCCTCTTTGGTTAGTCTTGATGGATTTAAAACCCTAATTTATCATGGTAGAAGTTTTGATGACTTGGCCATGACCATTAACGGCCTCTCTCATCAAAATTCAGATTTGATTATGAAAGAATTAATAGAAAAAAGACATTTAGCACCAATTTATGGTGAAAGAACTCCTTTAGCATCTGAATTTGAGGATCATCTAGTTATTGAAGAAATTCCAGATATTTTCCATACAGGACATGTTCATATCAATGCTTACAAGAAACATAAAGGCATTCATATGATAAACTCTGGAACATTCCAATCTCAAACAGAGTTCCAGAAAATTTACAACATCATGCCAACATGTGGAGAAGTTCCAGTACTGAACAGGGGATCTCTTAAGGTTTTAAAATTCACATAAATTTTATTTAAATTCCAGTATTTTTTTAGAGAGTGTTATTCATGGATCATCAAATAGTAGTTAAAAATATGGTTGAAACTTCACACGAACTCTACAGCAAGGGACTTGTTCCAGGTAAATCAGGAAATATAAGTGTTAAGTTTGAAAAAAATGGTTTAAAAATTGTAGCTGTTACCCCTAGTGGATCTTCATTTAAAACACTGAAAGAGTCAGATATCGTTCTGGTAGATCTTGACGGAAATGTTGTATCTGAAACAAAACATGTGCCAACTTCAGAAATGGAGATGCACTTAAATATTTATAAATTAAGGAAAGATGTTGGGGCTGTTGTACATACCCATTCTCCAATAACAACTGGTTTTGCTTTCTCTGACGAAAAAATTAAGAGATTTGAAGGTTTTGGACCAATTGAAGATGAGTTCCTCCAAACAGTGGAATATCACCCACCTGGAAGTTCTGATCTGGCAATGGCTGTTTCAGAAGGTTTGTTAGACCAGGATGTTGTTGTATTGAAAAATCATGGAATGGTAACAGTGGGGAAAAGTTTAGATGAAGCAACTCTTCTAGCTGAATTTGTAGAAGATAGTGCCAAAATTCAATTTATAAAAAAAATGTTAATGTCTAATTGATTCTAATTCACTTAAAACGTTCCAAATAAGTGTCCTTGCATGGATAGGTATGTTTGGATCGTTACTAATTTCATCCAATATTGAAATTACAGTACTTGCCCGTACTGTTGGTTCATCATCATCTTTAGATAATAATTCCTTTGATTCTTCTGCAGCTCTCCTAATATTTCTAGGAACACTGGTATCTTCAGTTATGTGTTGTAAAATTTGATTACATCGTTCAAAAGCATCTTGACTCATAATTCTGCCTCCATTGAATTAAAATTGTTAGAAATTTAAATTAATTCATTTAATATTAAAGAGTTATATCCACGTGTTTTTATATCTTCTGATTAAAAAGGTTTTGGTCTGAACATTTTTGAAAAATTTAATTTGAAGACAGTGCAATTGCAACTGTAACTCCATTGTACGAAGATTTTCTCAAAATGAGTTTAGAATTAATTCCTGCTTCAATTAATGAAGATGGCTCACATACTCCACCTATTCCAAATTTAGATTTGACAAATTCTGAATCATTCAAGTCAGGATTGGTAAACTCCTTCAATGCAGATTCAGATATTATTTTTAATGGTTTATTAAGAATTTTAGCAGCTTCTAATATACCATGTTCATTTTTCTTCATTTCCCCAGTTGCAAGTGTATTTATTCGTTCAATAGGTATATCTAAATTTGCAATTGCTGAATTAATTGCTTTTAAAACTTTTTCTGTACTTATATCTTTTCTTGATCCAAGGCCCATAACAATTTCCTTTGGTTTTAATTCAACCTCCGCATAACCGTTTGAAATGATCAATTTTGGAGAATTATTATTTCCTTTTTCATAAGAATTTGAAACATTAACATCATTCCATAAGTATTCATAGTTGGAATTGTAGTCTATCCATACTTTTTGATTTTTTATAAGATAGGAGTTGATTGATTTTATGCTGGATACAGGTTTAAGTTTAAAATAGTATTTGTTTGCAAGACAATCAACTCCAAGTTTATTATTGAGATCTGTAGATGTGGTGATCACAGGTTCGGATCCAATTAGATCTGCTATTTTAACTGTAAACTTATTTGCACCACCTAAATGTCCAGATAACAAGCTAATCACATGTTTTCCCTTTTCATCAATAACTAAAACAGCTGGATCATTTTCCTTGTTTCTTATTAATGGACAAAGATTTCTCACCATTATTCCTGTTGCCATTATTCCAATAATACAATCAAATTTAGTATAACAATCTATTAGAGATTTTTTAACGTTTTTGTGGAAAATTTCAACTTTGATTATGGTGTTATCGTCGATTAATTTGTTCCGAATAAATTCACCTAAATTTTTCCCATCTTTTGTTACTGTTATTATGGCAATTTTCATTTTTAAACCATTAAATATTTTTTTTAGATATTTTAATGTATTAGATCCAATTTATGATTAAAACTGTTAAGATAAAGTAAAATGTTACAGATATTATTAAAAATATTAGTACAGTTACTTTTGTTAAAAGGATTGATTTAGAAATGATTTCTATTTTTAAAGGATTATTAGGTTCTCCCAATTGATATACTTCCTTTTTTTCGAGCTGTATTCCTAATGCTCCGGCTGCTGCCGCCATTGTAAATCCGGAATTTGGACTGGGAGTTTTTCTAGCGTCTTGTATCATGATTTTATATGAGTTTTTCCAATCCATTCTTAGAATCCATGCTGCAACTACCATTAAAATTCCAGTGATCCTTGCAGGGAAATAATTTAATACATCATCAAATTTAGCCGGAAACCATCCTGTATTGATGTACTTTGGTGTTTTGTATCCAATCATAGCATCAAGTGTATTAATAACTCTGTAGAACACAGCCCCCAACACTCCGAATATAAAAGTGTAAAAAAGAGGTGCTGTTACAGAATCAGTTATATTTTCTGTCAATGTTTCAATTGCTGCAGATATTATTTGAGATTCTCCTAGATCTGAAGTATCTCTACTAACTAAATATGAAATGGAATGTTTAGCTATATCTATATTTTCTTCAAGGTCTTTTTCAATTTGTTTTACAGATACTATGAGTGAATTAATGGCGAATGTTGTTGATAATAGAATTGCTGCAACTAACAAATAGATGTAATAATTAATACTTGATATTGTCAGTATTATTTGAACAACCAAGAGGGAAATAAAAAGGGTTAATATTGTAATGAATATCCCTGTTAATTTGGTATTGTATTTGTTAAAGGATTTTATTAGAAAACTAATTATTTTACCAATTAAAACAACAGGATGAATTTTTGAGGGTAGCTCACCCAACAGAATATCGAACAATACTGCTATAAAAATAATTATGAGTAATATCATTAAGTTTCTCCAAAAATTATTGTTTATCTTCTTTAAATTATTTTTTGAGAGGCTAATTTAAGTGATTGTTGATTTTATAGAAATTTCTAATACTTTAAATAGTTATTATAATTGTTTAAGTTTTGGTAGATTAATTGTCACAACATATTATGATGAATTGTAAGTAATTTTACTATTTTTTTATTAATATGTTAGGGGATGAGAGATACATTTCAAGTGTAAAAAAAATTAATGTTTGAAAAAAAAATTTAGAGAGGTGAATTTCATCTGTAACTACTCATTTTTTTCTTAAATTTAGACACAAAGAGATCAATTTCCAGTGTAAAAGATTTTCATAAAACATCCATTTTGATGGAAAATTATAGTGAAAATCAATTTTAAAAAGGTATATTTCAAGTGTAAATTTTAAAATTTATGAACATTATTGAGATTTTTAATGATAAAAATAGTTGAAAATCTATTAAATTTAATAAATTGTATATAAATATTTAGGAATATTGATTATGGTTTATGTTTTTATTTATAATAATTTTATTATTGATTTTGTATATTTTTGTTTAGGTTTTTTTTAGAATTTTTTTTTTTACTTTTATTTTTATATTATTTAATTTTATTATTTATTTAAAAAAATTTTATACTGATATTTTAATAAATTTATTAATATATATATTTTATTATTATTTTTTTTTATTTATTTAATATTATTTTCTATTTAAGAAGGAAAATCCTAAAAATTTAAATAAAAGATTATATATAACTTTAAAAAAGCTATAAACTTTAATTAAACAGTAGTATAAAGATTCAACTCTTATAATTACTTATCAATTTTACAACTAAAAACATTTAAAATCTCATCAAATATTTTTTTCCAAAAAATCCAAAATTTAAAAATTTAATTTTCGTAATCTAAAAAATATCTAGGATCTTAAATTAATAATTTTCAAGAAAAATATAATAACAAAACTATAATACTTACAGAATACTGAATGATATTTACACTTGAAATGTACCTTTCACCCTAAATTTTTGGGTTTGAAAAGTATGTTTACAGTTGAAATGCACCTCTCAGATCACATAACCTAAGATTGGTCATGTTTTTTACAGTTGAAATGTACCTCTCACGGGGTTGAATGCTGTAAAATAACATTTTTTACAGTTGAAATGTACCCCTGTTTTACTACGAGATACATCGATAACCATAATTTTTCCTGAAATCTTTAATTTGATGATTAAATGAACAGGATAAGTTGATGTTTGAAATTTAGGATATCTGAACTTGCAAAATTATATTTTGTATCTTTGATTAAATTGAATTATAATCTTTAAAATGGAATGCGTGGTACTGATGAATATATTTGAAGAATTAGGCGAAAAAAAAAGTGTTTTTAAATGTAAAAAGTTTTTAGATCACAGATTTCTGCCTGAAAAATTACCTCATCGTGAGGAACAGATAAAATCTGTAGCAAAATATTGGATAGAAGCATTAAATAGTGTGACACCTCCTGATGTAACAATATATGGTAAAACTGGAACTGGTAAAACAGCTGTTTCTAAATTTGCTAGAAAACAGTTGGAACAAATTGCCAAAGAAAAAAAAGTAAATGTTCGAGTTGAATACATAAGATGCACAGATTATACAACAGAATATCAAGTTATAGCAAGACTTTGTCAGCAAATGGGTAGAGATGTTCCTTACAGAGGATGGACCAAGGCAGAAGTCGTGCACGCTTTCCGTGATCTTTTTAAGAAAAACGTATTTGGAAAGGATCTTATTTTAATAATTATTTTGGATGAAATTGATATTTTACTTAAAAATGATGGTGATGGACTTCTTTATACGTTGACAAGGACCGACAACGTTTCAATAGCATCAATAAGCAATTTTGTTGATTTCAAACAATTTATCAAACCTCGAGTTAAAAGCAGCCTTCGTGATAGGGAAATTGTTTTCCCACCTTATAATGCTCAACAGCTGGTAGACATTTTGAAGGAAAGATCTAAAATGTCATTCAAGGAAGGTGTCTTAAATAACGATGTAATTCCACTTTGCGCTGCACTTGCAGCTAAAGAAGAGGGAGATGCTCGATACGCGCTTGATTTACTCAGAACATCAGGAGAATTGGCAGATGAAAAAGGTTCAGAAGCTGTGTTTGAAAATTATGTTAGAGAAGCTAAAGACTATATTGAACACAACAAGGTCACTGACATTGTAATGACACTACCAAGTCAACAACAAAAAGTATTGGAATCAATTTTGTACCTGACTAAGGAGAAGGAAGAAATTACTTCTGGTAGGCTTTACGAAGTTTATAAACAATTTTCTAAGGGAGATTCTGTTTCCTACAGAAGGATATTTGATTTTATTAATGAACTTGAAATGTTAGGTTTAATATCAACAAAAACAATATCTCGAGGAAGAGGAAAGGGAAGAACTAACATAATTGACTTACAATGTGAAATGGGACTTTTGGAAGATGCAATATGGAATGGTTAACCATTTCATTCATTTTATTTTTAAAAAAAAATATATAATTATTCGTAACTTTCAATTATTGATTTTAAAAGAGCCATACGCACTGGAACACCATAGAAAGCTTGTTCAAAATATTTTGCATATTTGGTATTGTCCAAGTCATAGGATATTTCATCGATCCTGGGAAGGGGATGCATTACTATGATATCAGTGTCTTCGACCAGTTTTTTATCGATCATGTAGGCACCTTTGATCCTTGAAAATTCTTCGGGATCAGGAAATCTTTCTTTCTGTATCCTAGTAACGTAAAAAATATCGGAATCTTCTAGAACACTATGCACATCATCGGTTTGCTGGATTGATACTCCTGCTTTGTTTAGATCATGAACAATACCTTCAGGCATTTTCAGTTCTGGTGGCGAAACAAAGCTCATTTTAACATCGAACATGCCAAGAGCATATGCAAGTGAATGGACAGTTCTACCATACTTCAGATCTCCTATTAAAGCCACATGCAAATCATCTATTTTTCCAAACAGTTTTTTCATGGTGTATAAATCTAGTAATGTCTGGGTAGGATGTTGACCTGCTCCATCTCCAGCATTGATTACTGGAACATCCACTATACCACTGGCAAATCTAGCAGCACCTTCCATATTATGTCTAATTACTATAGCATCAGAATATTCTCCAACGATCTTTACTGTGTCCGTTAAATTTTCACCTTTAGTTGCTGAACTTACGTTTGCCTCTGCAAATCCAATTGTACTTCCACCAAGTCTTTTCATAGCTGCTTCAAATGACAATCTTGTTCTGGTACTTGGCTCATAAAATAACATCCCAAGCAATTTTCCAGATAGTATATTCGAAGTTTTTCTAGATCTTGCTATTGGTTCCATTTTATCTGAAAGTCTTAAGATATATTCAATATCATCCTTATTGAAATCACTAATGGAGATTATATTCTTTTGATTAAAGACCATTAAAACACCACTAAAAAATTCTATACACCATCATTAAATTATGTAACGTTTCTATGATTAGTTGTTGTAATTCTTATTTACATTCCATCTATATTTTTATTTAAATTTTCTTGCAAAACTGAGATAGCCTGTGTGGCCAGCCATCCTAGTTTTAGGCCTAGTTCCTTTATTTGTAACTTCTATACCTCTGAACATACATTCAAAACTTTCAACTTCCTTGAATCCAACTTTCCTTAATACCTTTTGTAACACTTGGATCTGTTCAATGAAAGGTGTGTACGTTGCTATATACCCTCCATGTCTAAGAGCGTCCATAGTAGCTTCAGCAGCTTCCCATGGTTTTGGAAGGTCAAGAAAAACCAAGTCAAGATCCTCTTCATCAATACCTTCAGTAACATCCTTACATTTGATTTGAATATTATCCAAACCAAATCCTTTCACATTACGTTCCGCAATTACTGCAAAATCTTCCCTAATTTCATATGAAAATACTTCACCTTCATTTCCCACAATATTTCCAAAGTGCATTGCAGTTGCTCCAGAACCACTTCCAGCATCTAATACTCTAAAACCAGAACCAAGCCCGGTTTTAGCAGTTATTATTCCAATATCTTTTGGAAGGATTATTGAACACTTTCTTTCCATGAGTTCAATGTAATCATTAATGTTAGGTTTAATTACTTTAAATTCCCTTCCAAGATGCGTTTTTAATGTATCACCTGATTTGGAGTTTACAATATCTTCCTCTGTAATATAGCCAAAGTCAGTGTGAAACTCCTGGTCCTTAACCATGTACTTTTTTCCCCTTTCATCCATTAAAATTCGCAAATAATCACTCCATAAAATTTTCAATAATTTAGCAAAGCTTTAATCTAATTTTCACTGCACTTAATCCTTAATTAATTCGTTTAAGAATCCTTCATATCAAATTTAAGATATTTCTCGCTTTTAAGTGTTTTAAACCCTGAATCAACAACTCTTATTATACTTTTGGCTATTTTATCCCCAATACCTTCAACCTTTTTAAGCTCTTCTTCTGAAGCATTTACTACTCCTCGAACTGTTTTAAATTCTTCTAAAAGTTTTCGAGCTGTTACTGGACCTATATTTGGTAAAGATTCCACTATGTATATTTGTTGCTCCCATGTAGTCAGGGGTTTTTTCTCTGTTCTGATTTGAATAGCAGATTTTTCATGGGTTTGTTCCCTTATTGCTATTCTGTTTATCATAGCAGCAGTATCTTCCGGTGATCTTGTGGGAATTATTGGTATTCCAAAATCAACTGCAATGGATGCTAAAGCCCCTCTAACGGCATTTGGGTGTATAAATCCTGAGTAGAATTCAGAACCTTCGATTATTATGACTGGTTTTTTGAAGTTATCCACCAGTTCTTTTGCCTGTTTGTGAAGTCGTTTGTCCATTATGGAACTTACAAAATCTGTATTAGTCTTTCTTTCAATTGCGACATCGTCACTCACTTGATAATCAGCCACTGCCAAGCTTTTGACTTTAATATCAACATTAAGGCGTTCTAATTCTCTTAAAACTCTTGAACTACCTTCTCGAGAGTCAGCATATATGATTGGTTTATTATTTTGTTCCGATTTTTCTTCATTTTCTTGGCTTGTTTTTGGTTCAACTTTAAAATCAGTCAGATCCCTAGTGAAATTATTGTTCAACTGTTTTTTCATCTGTTTTTCCTTGTTAATACTTGACCAATAATATGATTCATCCCTGGTTCCTTTTGTAATTAAAATGAACATTCTACCACTGTTTTTACGTCCTGTTCTACCTCTTCTTTGTATCATTCTTATCTCAGATGGAACAGGTTCATAAAGTACAACAAGATCGACTGATGGAATGTCTATCCCTTCTTCTGCAACACTGGTGGAAATAAGCACATCATATTCTCCATTTTTAAAGGATTTAATGATTTCTTTCTGCTTTTTTTGTGTCAATCCTTTTTCATTTTCCCTTGACGCTTGTCCATAAAATTTGACAGCATTTATGTTTTTTTTCATACAGTGCTGGTATATGTTTTCAACTGAATCTCTGAATTGTGTGAATATTATGATCCTTGAATCTGAACTTTTCAGTTCTTTTTTCAGTAACTCCATCAAACGTTTGAGTTTGGGATGGTCAACTCCATTTTGAACTGCCTTTTCTACAAGACCCACACCCATCTGAAATTCAGCATCGTTTAAAAGACCTTTTGCTGCTTTTGTTTTCTTTTTCTTTAACCTTTCTATGTATTTCTGCAGAGGAATTGTGCCTTGAGTTTCAAGTAATTCAATTGAATGTTGAATATTAATCACAGCAGTCAATATTGAAACTGCTAAAAAACATTTTTTAGGCGGATGAAGACTCACACCAATACGTTTTTGAGCCCGACCCTTTGCCTTTAATATATCCTTCTTACTCACATTGGAAATTGAATTTATGACTCCCATTTTTTTCAAGGTTTTTAACCTAACTTTCAGAGCCTTCTCTAAATGCAGCTTAATATCTTTAAGTTCCTGATTCAACTCTGTTTTTATCCATTTAACTTCAACAGGATTAAAGTAAGGTTCAACATCTGAATCATCTTCAGATTTAATTTCAACTTCCTTTATATAAAGATTTTGACATACTTCTTGTATTTTATCTTCATTCCAACCTGGTGATGCTGTAAGCCCCAATAATAATGGATTTTTGGCCTCTTTCATGTACTTATCAGCAAGATATACGTATGAGTAGGATCCAACTCCACGATGACACTCATCAAAGACCATGAGAGACACATTCTTGAGATCGTACCTTGAAGAAATTATATCGGCTTCTACAGTTTGGGGAGTTGCACAGATAATTTGGGAATCATTCCATCGTTTGACACGTTCATCAGGTTTTATAGCTCCTGTTAATGAGCTCACACTTGTTTTTAAAAATTCTCTGAAACTTTCTTCATGCTGAATAACGAGTGGTTTACTTGGTGCAAGGACTAAGACTTTAGAATTTTCAAATGTTTTTAATCTTTCAGCAGATACCAAAGCCGCAACTATAGTTTTTCCTAAAGCTGTTGGGGCGACTATCATTGTATTACCTTTTTTCAACACGCCCGCAGCTAAAACCTGTTGATAAAGTCTTGATTCTATTTTTTCAGGTTTAATAAGAGGATGCTGTATCCATTCTGCTTTTCTTGAAGTTCCAACCTTGTTTTCAGTTTTTTTTGTAACCATTTTTTTGACCGTTATGCACTGATTTTTTTTACAAACTAATCCAATAGAATGTAATGAATATTATTTTTTTATTCACTTCTATATCTATTGAATGATAATCCTAGGTATAATTTGCTAGCTAGAATATGTAAAATGAAATAGGTTGCATAACAGGACATTCATTGATTTTGTCCTAGTAATCAATACTGATAAACCCAGGTAATTCAATATTGAAGCGGAATATTTCTGAATAATTGATCAGTAAAATATTAAAAAAGATTTAACAATATAGTTTGAGACGAATTAACGCAGTAATCATGATATATTCACTTGAAAATATCATTAAGCATATTAAATCCTTTCATGATATTTGTCAGGGTTTATTTAAAAAAAATATTTAAGGACTGAAAATGTTTGCAAATTTATTTGTAAATTATTAAATTTTCCAGTTCATTGTATACAACATTTAATCCACACATGTTTGGTACGTAGTTGGCGGCTTTGGCGGAGTCAACACCTACTACTTTGTAATTTAGCTGTTCAACAGGCGCAACAACCATACATGTGTCGCAAACCAGCTTTCCACCAGCATTTTCTATGGTCTTAGTGTAACCCATTCTATCTGCAGCTGCTTTTATCGAGATGGATGTACATACCCAAACCATGTTCTTGATTTTTCTTCCCTTCAATAGATCTGCCACATGTCTAATTTCTTCGAGTGAAGCATGGGGACAACCAACACATATAAGATCTGGTTTTTCATTGGATGTTGTTAAAGCTGCACGAGTTTCGTTTATATCGTCTTTTCCTATGAAAATTGTTTCTATTTCCTCATTTAGAGTGTACTGCTTTGCCCATGTGCTTTCGGGAGTAATGTTTTCAACATGGTAAAGTGCAACAGATCCTGATGATGCAAGAGCTGCTCCTAACCATTTGAGCTGGTCTGTTCCGGGTTGATTTTTGAACCGGAAATAGGGCACCCCTGATCCAACTTTGTTCCCGATAAGATATCCTAAGGCACCGTAATCTGAACCTTGGAGTTCTGTATCAAGATCAACGACCAATATTGGTTTTCTTGCTTCTGCCAGATGATATCCATATTCAGCAGTTCTACCACATATTGCTGCTGATAATGCTCCAGGTCCTCCTTCACGATTTGTTCTAGCTCCCAGTACCGAATTTGCATAACAAACAGCTGAGGATTCTGACCATGCAATATGTGATCCTAGTGTTGGTACATTTCCAACCAAGTATGGTGTGCATGTGCATGTGGTTGAAACACCCATCTTCTGATAAGCTTCCACAATGGCCTGTTGTTTTTTAGTGAATTCTTCTGAGAAACCAAGTTCCTTCCAGATCTCTAAATCAACACCTGCGGGGTTTAATGTTGATGGAACCCTTACTTGGGCGTCTAAGGAAAGTTCTTGAAGATATTCCAGTCCCGCATTACCTATGGTTTTATATGAAACACCAGATATCTGAGCTGAACTAATTTTTACCAGTTTTTCAGCACCATAAATATCTCCCAGGGCCACTAATATCTCCATGGATTTTGCAACGGCAGAACCTTCTTCTCCATTGTACATCCTTTCTTCTTCTTTTGTCAAGTGCATACAATCACTTTTATTAATTTATCTAATTCAGTTTATCTGTGTCCTAACTATCTCATCTACCAAGTTCAGGAAATTGTCCATTTCTCTGTATGGGATCACAGCTCCTGCTGCAATATTATGCCCTCCACCTGATCCATTGAAGCTTTTCGATGCATTTTCTAAAGCGTAACCTAAATTAACACCCATTTCAATCATTTCTGGCGTGGTTCTACCAGAGACTTTGATGATGTTGTCCATTCTTGACATGGCCAGTACAGGTTTACCAGGATCTAAAATTTCAAGATCAAGCCCAATACTGGAAATAGTACCCATTATACGTTTTTTTCGCTTTTCTTCTGTGTAAATATATTGTATATTATCTTGAATCACAGATCCTTCTTTTTTAATCCATCCAATTCCATGTACTAGATCTTCTCTGTAACTTTTCACTAGTTTCTGAGCTTCTTGTATCGAGTCTTTTCTATCTCCAATACAAATACTGAGTCCAATTCCTTGTTTCTTATTTTTTCCACAAGCATCTAGTATGTTGGAATATTCTTCAAGGTTGGTTATTTCAGGTGCTTCAGATGGGATTGTGAAAACATTACCAAATATTTTAGGATTGATTTTTATCAGTTCTGCCTTTAAAATATCCTTTTCTTCATTGTTCAGCTCTTTAAAATTGATTCCATATGATATTCCGATTTTTTCTAGGAATGTCACAGCACCTTCTTCATCTCCTGAAATTCCTTTGAGAACAGGATTTAAGGTGTAGGATAAAGCTTTGTAAAGGGGTTCACTCGATCTGTAAGCAATTTTAAGGTCATCCCGCACTTCGATGTTTCCAGAGTCTAGTCCATCGTCAAGGATCATTTTGTTGACACCTGTGAAACCATCTTTGTATTGCATGTCTCCAAATGCTCCAACCAATGCCAATCCGGCTAGATTTTTACAACCCATTGGCCTGACAGTTAAATAAGATACTCCTGAACCGCTCACATCTTTTGTTCCATCCAATTCATAAAGATGTGGATTCACATGTACTATTGAATTCGATGGTTCTTCTTTAGAATCAGTGGTCTGATGATGATCTGCGATGATAACATCGCCTTTAAGCCTTTTAATCCCTTTAAGATTTGCACTTCCCATATCACAGAAAATAAATAGTTTATATTTTTCCTTTAAGAATTTGGCTATATTTTCATCCTTTAATCTAGGTATTATTGTGACGTGGAATTTCCCTTCCTGCTGGGCTACTGCATTGCACATTACTCCTGCAGCGGATATTCCATCAGCATCGTTGTGAGAAATAATTCTCACAACATGATCCTGATCAAGATGCCTGCCAAGCAATTCGCAGGCTTCTTCGGCCTTATTTAACAAGGAGTGCTGCTGTTTTTGGATCATATCTCCATCCTTCAGGGAGCACACCTTCCCTTACATAGTATCTTACTAGTCTTCTGATTTTGGATTCAATAATCCTCAAACCTCTTTTGGTGTGAAGGTCCTTTGGATTTTCTTCTAAGTGGTCCCTTATGTTAACCGCTTTTTTTATGAGATTGATGAGCTCTTCAGGGTATTCTTCTGTTTGGTCGTGTTTTTCTAGTATTGCAGTAATTTTTAAACCGGTTACTGCTTTAACATCAGGAATTCCGTACTGATCTCGGAGTATTACTCCTATAACACTTGTGGATTTACCTTCTTTTCTGAGTTTTAATATTAATTCTTCAATTTCTTCGTTTGAATATTCTGTCCATTCTGGTTTTGCTGCCATTTAATCACCTACGTAATCTTTATACCACATTGCAAACTTTTCAAGTGACTTTCTACGGTGGGAAAATTTATTTTTCTCATCTGTACTGAGCTCTCCAAAGGATTGTGTGTATCCTTCTGGAATGAATAAGGGATCGTATGCAAAACCATGATTACCCTGTTCTGAGCTTCCTATTACTCCGCTGATAGTGCCTAAAAAAATCTTGGGCTCGGTTTTGGGGGTGCAGAACCCAACAGCCGACCTGAATTCGGCGTATCTATCTGTATTATCACTCATTAGTTTCAATATGCCCTTATTTCCAATAGTATCTTGAACATATGAAGAATATGTCCCTGGAAACCATTTAAGGGATTTAATGAAAATTCCTGCGTCTTCAACTATTACTGGTCTGCCAAGACGCACAGCTACATGTTTAGCACCGAACTTTGCTACATCAACCAGATCTCCTTGGATTTCTGGGTAGCCAAAGTCAACATGTTCCAGTTCAATTCCAAAGTTATCAAAGATACCTCTGGCTTCTTTTACTTTGTGTTGGTTACCAGTTATAAATGTTATCTTCATTTTATTTCACCATTACCAATTATTTCTAACTATCGCTTCCAGTGTAACGTCCCCTGTTTTCTATTTCAGCTACCTTTTTAGTTACTGCAACAAAATCATGGGCATTTTCATATCCCTTGAGAATAGAACTCATGCATTCATCAGAAATATCATTATGAACACCTGAAATAGCTTTTTTAAACACCAGTAAATCAACTCCTTTATCCTCCACAAGATCAGATATTGTTCCAAGTCCAAAGTCAAGGAAATACACAGACTCGTCCCTCAAAATTAGATTCGAACTCGTCAAATCTCCATGAATAATACCACAATTATGTAACTTTGCAAGATTTTCACCTATTTCAACACATAGTTCCGATATGGCTCTTGAATCAGCATGGTCTAACACATCTTTCACAACTTTTCCGGGAATTTTTTCCATCACTATTGAAAAGTTCTTTTTATCCACATCATAGACCAAAGGAGTTTTAACTCCACAACCTTTGGATTCTCCCAACAATTTTGATTCCTGTTTGGTTCTTTTTTTTCTTAGTTGTAAATCGATTTCAGGTATTCTATAACTTTTTGAGACTCTATTTTTAATGATAACATCATTGTTAAGCCATTTACCTGGATAGATATTGGCTTCAGCTCCCTTTTCAAGAATATTTTTTGGTAATTTCAGGGACTTGTCTGCACTTTTCATCCAGGGAACATCAACCTGATCAGTTCTGTATTTCTGGATGACGCCAGTGTCTTTGATATCTTTAACTAAACCATTTTTATTCATGAGTTGCCCCATCCAGGCAATCATGGCACCATTATCTCCACAGTACTTAACAGGGGGCATGTAAAATTCACAGTAATGTTCCTCTGACATTATGGATAACATTTCCCTTAACCGCGAATTTGCAGCTACACCACCACACAGCATGACTTCTCTCTTATTTGCATGTGCTATTGCCCTTTCAGTCACCTCCACCAGCATAGAAAACGCAGTTTCCTGAAGACTATAGCATACATCTTCAATTAATTCTCCAGACTCGTATTTTCTGATTGCAGCGGTTAAGAGCCCAGAAAATGAAAGGTCCATACCTTTAACTGTGTAAGGGAGTTTTATGAATTTTGAATGATTTTTGGCCATTTCCTCTACTTTAGGGCCTCCTGGATGGCCAAGACCCACAGATCTGCTGAACTGGTCAAGACAGTTGCCCATGGCAATATCTAGAGTTTCACCAAAAACTCGATATTTTCCAGATTCATAGGCTATTATCTGTGTGTTTCCACCACTAACGTAGAGTGTAACAGGATCAACGGCTCCGGTTGTTAATTTACCGATTTCAACATGGCCAATACAGTGGTTCACACCAACAATGGGAATTTTGAGCATTAGAGAAAGGCTCCTAGCTGCGGTAGCTACTGTTCTGAGAGCAGGCCCTAATCCTGGGCCTCTGGAGAATGCCACAAGATCGATGTCCTTTAACATCAACCCACTTTGATCCAGTGAATCTTTGATGAGTGGCACTATTGTTGAAGCATGATGTTCTGCAGCTTCTCTAGGATGTATTCCTCCCTTTTCAGGTATTAATGGTTTGCCTGCTGATGCTAAGATGTTCCCTTCAGAATCTACTATTCCCACACCTGTTTTTTCTGCAGTACCTTCAATTCCTATACATATCATATAATCACTTTAGTTAGTATCCTGGTTTAATCTGAAATAATAAAAATAAATTCCTTATATATTTTTTTCTTTAAGGTTTAAATGAGCTATCATTACTTATATCTTGTTTCATGACAATAAGTACTCTGAAGGTGAAGCTATGGAAGAATCAATTAAATGTTATGGATCATCATGTAATCTTGATAAATTAAAAAATAAGAACTCATTATTTTTATGTGTTATAGCAAGTACAGAAACTTCTAGAATTCCCGGGATAACTGGAGCAGGGGCTACTCCGGAACTTACAGACTACACTCCTGCTGCTGATGTTGAACTGGTAATATTGGGTAATCCTATATGTCTTTCAGAAATTCCAAAGACTGTTGTTAATGGAGGATCAGCTCCTACGCCTGCTGTAATCACAAAAGCTTCATTAGATATGTCTGAAATTCCTTTTATGGTTGCAGATGCGGGTGCTGCGGTCAAACCAAATGTTCCATATGTTAATATCAACACAATTCCTGGGGGTGATATTCGTAGTGGCAGAGCAATATTGAGTTCAGAAAAAATTTTTAACAATGGTTTTATTCTGGGCCAAACCCTTTCAAAATTAACTGATCATTTAATTATAGGAGAAAGTACCCCTGCAGGTACCACAACGGCTTTAGGAGTTTTAACTGCCATGGGATATGATGTGGATCATAAGATAAGTGGCAGCACTCCTGAAAATCCCCATGATCTTAAACACAGAGTAGTTGAGGACGGTATTCGTACTGCAGGTTACAAACCTGGAGATCTTCGTGATGAACCATTTAAAGCCATTGATTCGGTTGGAGATCCTATGATTCCTGCCGTTGCAGGTATTGTTATGGGTAGTGAAGTTCCAGTGACACTTGCAGGAGGAACACAAATGACTGCTGTTTGCGCAACCATTAAAGCTTTATCACCAGATTTTGATTTTGACCAACTGTCAATAGCTACAACGATATTTGTGGCCGAAGATGAAAGCTCAGATATCTTATATTTAACTAAACAGATTGGGGATATAACTGTTTATGCTGTGGATCCTTCATTTGAAAAATCTAATACTGAAGGACTTATAAACTACACTAAAGGTTCTGTTAAAGAGGGTGTGGGGGCAGGAGGAGCAATGTTTGCAGCATTACTTAAAGGAAAATCCATAGAAGAAATAAGAGCTAGAACAGAGCAATTGTGTAAGGAAATTTTTTAATTAGACTGAATTTATTTCCCATTTTTTTTAAAAAGAAAAAGAAAAGTAATTGATATTTACATGACTGTAGTCAGGATTATTGCTATTATACCTACAATCCAACAGTAATAAGCAAATATCATAAGAGTTCTTTCTTTTATTATTTTCATTAGCAGTTTTATGGCTAAATATCCGAAGATAAGGGCTGCTAAAAAACCAGCTACCATAACGGCTGTGCTTATGTCAAAGGATGTTATATCTTTAACTTGAACTAAGGCAGCACCTAATATTGCAGGTATAGATAATAAAAAACTGTATCTTGCTGCTAATTCTCTGTTTAATCCTGAGTAAAGTCCAGCGGCAATGGTTGATCCAGATCTTGAGATTCCTGGAGCAATCGATAATGCTTGGAAGATACCAATCACCACAGCATTCTTCAAAGTCATATCCTTTACATCTTTATGTCCTGGTTTAACCCTTTCCGATGCCCATAATAATATACCGGTTACTATAAGGAAAATACCCACGTAAAATATGTTGTTGAACAATGCTTCGAACTCATTTTTAAACAGTATTCCTGCAAGGCCTGCTGGAATTGTTCCAATTATTATTAACCACGCAAGTTTTTTGAAAGGTTCATCAATAAAACCTTGTTTAAATTTACCTCTAAATAGGTCAAAAATACTTGAAATGAAAGCTTGAATTATTTTAACCACATCTTTCCAGAAGTATCCTACAACTGCAACCAAAGTACCTAGATGCAGTACAGTATCGAAAGCAACGTTCTGGGGAAGGTGCAATACGTCTGTCATGAAAACTAGGTGTGCTGAACTACTAACTGGTAAAAATTCTGTCAATCCTTGTACTATACCTAATATTATTGCTTGTACAATATCCATTTTTTAAACACCTTTCGATAATTATATAAAAAAATCTGAAAATAACTTAGAAGTTACAACTTCTAAGTTATATGTTATAAGTTATAACTCATTGGCTATACATATTCAAGCCAGTTATACTTATCTTCTTCTTCACCATTGACTATTGAAAAAAAGTTCTTTTGAATCTGACGGGTAATTTCACCACGAGTTCCGTTTCCAATAGTAATCCTGTCAATAGAACGAACTGGTGTAACTTCAGCCGCTGTACCACTAAGGAATACCTCATCAGCTATATAAAGCATTTCTCGCGGGATCTGTTCCTCACGAACTTCCAAGGAAGATTCTTTTGCTAGGGCTATGATAGAGTCTCTTGTCAAACCAGAGAGCAGTGAAGAGGATATTGGTGGTGTGTAAATTGTTCCATCTAAGACAACGAAGATGTTTTCACCACTGCCTTCACTTACCATTCCATGATAATCGAGCATGATTGCTTCATCATATCCATTGGCTATTGATTCCATTTTAGCTAACTGTGAGTTCATGTAATTTGATCCTGCCTTTGCCATATTAGGCATAGTTCCCGGTGCCATTCGTCTCCAACTGGATGTTCCAATATTGACTCCATTTTCGATTGCTTCTTCACCGAGGTATTTGCCCCATGCCCAAGCAGCAACAACAGTTTCAACTGGACAGTTCATAGGGTAAACTCCCAGTTCTCCATATCCTCTAAATGATACGGGTCTTATGTAACACTCTTTTAGTTGATTGACCTTTATGGTATCGATGACAGCTTGGCTCAAATCTTCCAATGTGTACGGAATTTCCATTCTGTATATTTTAGCAGAGTTTATCAGTCTCTTAATGTGGTCTTGCAAACGAAATACTGCAGGACCATTTTTAGTATCGTAACATCTTATTCCCTCAAAAACGCTGGTACCGTAGTGAACAACATGTGAGAGTACGTGTAGATTTGCATCTTTCCAATCTACAAAATTTCCGTTAAACCATATTTTTCCATTTTCATCAAATGCCATTGTAAACCCTCAAATTTATCAATATTAGTTATGATTCTTACAATAAATAGATTTATAAATCATTAACTAATTATTTGTTACAACCAAGATATTGACTTGTAAAACATTTTAGGTCAGTCTTTTCATGACTTCCATGATTTTGTCAATTGACTATCATCATGATTTCTTGAAAAGGTTTATATATCCAAACACCTAATATGAGAGAAGAGGGCCGGTGGTCTAGGGGTATGATACCTCGCTTACAACGAGGTGATCAGGAGTTCGAATCTCCTCCGGCCCATTTTAAGGTATTTTTTTAGGATTTTAGATGATTTTATATTGAATATTAATTATAAAATGTTTCGCGTGTATTTAAACTAATATTTAACGATTTTAAGATTATTTTGTTAGGTCAGGGCCGGTGGTCTAGGGGTATGATACCTCGCTCACACCGAGGTGATCAGGAGTTCGAATCTCCTCCGGCCCATCCATTTATTCTGAATTTATTTTTGAGAAACTAATTTTTGAATCTTTAAATTTACTCGGACCAATTTAAACTATAACTTTTTGAGTTATGATTAGTTTAGAAATAATGCAATTTTGGAGGAAAACAAGTTCAGTATCTTAAAAAAAAATCATTAATTTGATTCACATTATGATGATGAGTACAACATAAATTATCATAGAAACAAAGAATACAATAGTTCCTTTGGTTAAAACTTCATTAGAATCTTTTTCTACAAGAAATACTAGACCATAGGCTAGCACGGCGGATGATAAAATTTTTGACATGCCTGTGACTGCTGTACTCTTGTTGAAGATACCAATTATGTAGGTTATCAATGAGGACAAGAGTAAGACTATTATTATTAGGGCAATGGTGTTGTGTAATATGGCCTTCAAGCCGGATATCACACCGCTAAAGTTAATGTTGGGACTAATGTTTTGTTTAGTTTTACCTTTTGATAAGCTTTTATTTCCACCTGAAAATAGTGCAGATTTTTTGCTTGGAGGTATAGAAGTGTAAACTTCTCTATCACTATCATCGTAGTCTTCTTCATCGGTTACTGCTACTCCTTCATAGTCATAATCCCTTTTTGAGAATTTCTTCGCTAAATCAATTATGCCCTCTTTGTCCACAAGTTTAATATTTTTTCTTGCGGCGTAATTGGATGCACTGGTGGTGAAGTTTGAGCTTGTGACCACAACTACTTTAGATGCTTGTAAGGTTTTTCCAACCATTTCCATTTCTTTTAAAACATCTAATCCCACTTCCCAATGTTCATCGTAGTTTTTGCAAGCTACTACTACTCCCATATCTCCAAAAATAGTAGGTAAAACGCCATAAATATCAATTACATGACGGGATGTTTTGTAATCTTTATAGACCTTAAACCCAGATTCTTCCATGACCTTTGCAATGAACCTGACCAACCTATCTTTTTCCAATTTACTCACCTTAAACTACTCAAGGGAATGAAATTTAACAATATCTTTATTATCATTATTTAATAGGTATTATTAATTCTTTTCTAATAATAAAAAATATTTTATGCCATCTTCCAATATTTCCCTCGCAAACTTTTTGAATATAGACGTATAAAAATGTGAGTATGAGAATTCTAATTACTAACGATGATGGTGTCAACTCATCGGGAATTGTGGCAGCTAAAAGGGCAGTTGAGGATCTGGGAGCTATTGATGTTGTGGCCCCAGCAACACAGCAAAGCGGTATTGGGCATGCTTTAACATTATTTGAACCAATTAGGGTAATATCTACTACTTTAAACGATGGAACACAAGCTTATTCTGTTTCTGGCACGCCGACTGACGCTGTGATAATAGGAGTTTATGAAGTTACAGATTCTAAGCCAGATCTAGTAATATCTGGTATTAACATTGGTGAAAACCTTGGAAAGTCAGAACTGACTACTTCTGGTACTATAGGGGCTGCTATGGAAGCTGCTACCCACGGCATTCCAGCAATTGCCGTATCATTACAGGTTACTAGGGGAGATATTAAGTTTCATGATGGTCATGTAGCTGTTGATTTTAGGTATTCAGAAAAAATTCTGAAATCTGTTGTCAAAACAGTTATAAAAAAAGGACTACCTGATGGAGCAGACTTCCTGAATTTAAATATTCCATCACACCCTTCCAGTAACAAGGTCAAATTTACTCGACTTGGTGAAAGGATGTATGGTATTCATATCCAGAAACGACTCGATCCTAGGGGTAGGCCCTACTACTGGATAGATGGAGATCCTGTTGAAAATGATGAGTACGGTACCGATGTTCACACCTTAAAAAATGAAAGGTGTCCAACAATAACTCCAATTTCTTTGGATTGTACTTCAGATATTGAATCTATGAATGGATGGATGGATTGAAATCCCTTTTGGAAGTTTTGATCAATGACTGTTTAGTAGAACCTAGTAAATAGACTCAAAATTTTATTCTAAATGAATATTTTTTAATTCAAACCAAAAATAATTCAACAGTTGAGTATTACTATTTTTGAAATTGCAGATGTTCAGAATTTTTTGATAACTTTTTTTCATATTTTTTTTATACTATCAATTTTTTTTGGGAGTCATACCTTTCAAGTGTAACAGTTTCGTCAAAATAGTTCTACTGTATACTTTTTGCACTGATAATATTGGGATATAATTATAATTAAACTTTAATATGTTATTTTATTGTTTATTAATATAATTATTCAAGTTTAATTACTATTTCACTATTATTTAACGTTTAAATTGATTTAAATTGAAAATTTTTAGAATTTTTGAATATTCATTATATATTTATTTTTGACATTTTTCTAAGGGAATCATCGAAATATATTCTACAGTAGAATCTGTTGCTGGTGTATTGTGTCTAATTTTGTAATAAAAATATGAAAAACTAGTCTACAGTATAAAAAATTTAAAGAATTTTAAAATGTTTTTTTAACACCAATACCTAATATTGAATTTGAGCCTTCAAAAACAGCCTGGGCAATCTGTGCACTTCCAACAGATCCTGATGTTGGGGGTAATTTCACTACAGGGGCAATATCTTTAAGTTCATCTTGAGCTTTCCCATAAAAATTGAAAGGAGTTTCCATTGAACCCACAGAACCTGTTAAAACAATACCATCTAAATTGTTCTTAACTATTCCTGCAAGTCCGTATATTTCCATAATAACCGTCATTAACATAGTTTCAAAGGCTAGCTCAGCCTTCTGTTCTCCGTTTATGTACTTCAAAATCAACTCTTCCTTGGCCTGGGACACATTTGTATCTATTTCAGCTATTTTAACTGCTCCTGCCCTTGAAAAACATTCATTCGCAGTTTTAATATGGTCATCAATATTTCTCAGCATTTCAAGGTCTAATGGGCCATGAATTATTCCCATGGCACCTAAACAAGCATCTATGGCACCGATAATCCTACCATTTTTAATTAACATTGAAACAGAATTTGAACTTATATCAGACACGATCATATTTTCAAACCCAGTTTCTAAATATGCATTGTAGCATATACTAATTTTTTCAGAGCTTGCATGGTGAGAATAAGCTGCTTTAAATCGGGGATCTAAACATTCAGTATTCTTATGAATACCTGGGATCAAAACTGTAGGAATTCCTGAACTTTTTATTTCATCATAAACTGCTGTTCCACCACCGGTGACTTTACCTGCACCATCCATGGACAGAATTCCCCTGTCTTTCACATGATCAAGGGGAGTAATTCTACTCAACCCGTCTCCCATTGCATAGGTAATGGCCATCAAATCGATGGAATTAATATCTATTCTATTTTTTAGCTCTTTTAAAGCCGATGCTTTACCTTTAGATAATTCATCTCTTCCTATTTTAAAATGTACCGGTTGATCACTTAATATTGTAAACGAGACACCTGTCGTACCATGATCCATTCCAACGAAGACCACATAATCACCTATCTTTGGAAAAAATTAAAAAAAATAAGGAAACTTATTTTTGTAATCCACAAAGTTTTCTTAATTTAGCACCAACTTTTTCAATCTGGAGGTTGGCTTCTATGGCCCTTAACCTGTTGAGCATAGGCCTTCCAGCTTTATTTTCAAGTGCCCATTCTTTTGCAAATTCGCCTGTTTGAATTTCTTCAAGGGCTTTCTTCATTTCAAGGCGGGTTTCGTCTGTTATGATACGTTTTCGTCTTGATAAACCACCATACTCTGCAGTGTTACTCACATCGTTCCACATTCCAGCAAAGCCTTTAGCGTAGATTAAATCGACTATGAGTTTTACTTCATGACAAGTTTCAAAGTAAGCTATCTCTGGCTGGTATCCTGCATCGACCAGGGTTTGGAATCCTGCTGCTATCAACTCTGTAACTCCTCCGCAGAGTACAACCTGCTCACCGAACAAGTCTGTTTCTGTTTCTTCTTTGAAGGTTGTTTCAAGAACTCCGGCTCTGGTTAATCCTGATCCCTGTCCCATTGCTAGTGCTATTTTAAAAGCATTACCAGTGTAATCTCTTTCTACAGCTACTAGGCCAGGAACACCAAATCCTTCTTCGTAGGTCTTTCTTACCATGGCTCCAGGACCTTTAGGGGCTATCATGGTTATGTTAACGTCTTTTGGAGGATTGATGTAACCGAAGTGGATGTTGTATCCATGTGAAAATGATAGGGTATTTCCAGATTCCAAATTGTCTTTTATAGATTCTTCATATACTTGGGCCTGGATTTCATCTGGAATAAGCACGTGTATAACATCTGCTTTTTTAGCTGCCTCTTCAATGGTCATGACAGTTAAACCATCTTCTTTAGCTTTATTCCAAGAAGCACCATTTTTTCTTAATCCGACAACAACATTTAAACCACTTTCATGCATATTTCTTGATTGTGCCATTCCTTGACTGCCGTATCCTATTACTGCGACTGTTTTATCCTTTAGTATATCTACATCTACATCCTTTTCATAATACATCTTCATTTTCTCTCCTCCTTAAACTAATATGTAAACTTCACTACTTACGCTTTTTTAATTATTTAAATTGTTTTTGCCCCTCTTGTGATGGCTGTTGGGCCGGTTCTAGCAATCTCTTTGATTCCGAAAACGGTAACAAGATCTATAAATGCTTCAATTTTATCAGGGTCTCCTGTAATTTCTACAGTTAAAGTTTCTGGATTCACATCAACAACTCTACCTCGGAATATATTGGTGTACTGCATAACTTCTGATCTGGCTTTTTCTGTTGCGGTATGAACTTTTATAAGGCAAAGTTCTCTTTTAACAGTAATTCCAGGTTCTAAGTCGCGCACTTTAATAACATCTATGAGTTTGTTAAGTTGTTTTGTAATTTGTTCCAGAACCTTTTCATCTCCCTGGGATATTATGGTCATTCTAGCGAGATCTTCATTTTCTGAGGTTCCAACAGTTATTGTTTCAATGTTAAAACCCCTTCGTGTGAAGAGCCCCGCTACTCTCTGGAGTACACCGGGTTTGTGAAGAACCAGAGCACTAATAACGTGGGTTTTGTTTTCATCCAACTCAATCACCACCATTTTCTTTGGCAGAAGCTTTTACAATTATTTCATCTGGATATTCCCTTTCTATCTTGTACTCTCCAACTATCTCTGTTAATTTGCATCCTGGTGGTACCATTGGAAGAATCTCATCTGGATCGATTATTACATCAAGGAGATAAGGTTCTCCAGATTTAATTGCTCTTTCAACAGCTTCTTTCATTTCTCCAGGCTTTTCAATTCTTTCAGCCCTAACACCAAAAGATTCTGCTAGTTTTACAAAGTCAGGACTTTCTCCTAGGTGTGTGTGAGACATTCTTTCGTCATAGAATAATTTTTGCCACTGTGCAACCATTCCAAGGTGTCTGTTATCAAGAACTACGATAACAACTGGAATATCATATTCTTTGATTGTTGCAAGATCTTGACAAACCATCAAGAATCCTCCGTCACCACAAACAGCCACAACATCGCTATCAGGCATGGCTATTTTAGCACCAATGGCTGCTGGAAATCCAAATCCCATGGTACCTAAACCTCCAGAGGAAATAAATTTCCTAGGGTTATTCACATTGAAATAATGTGCCATCCACATCTGGTTTTGGCCTACATCAGTTGTTACAATTGTATCATCAGTAACCGCTTCAGATAACTCTTTTATAACCTGTTGTGGTTTTAAAGGCATTTCATTAAATGATAAACGTGGTATACATGAGTTTTTAAAGTCCTTAACATATTTTAACCATTCCTGTTTTCCTTCAGGTTTGGTGTCAATGATATTTAGGAGATCTCTCAGGATCGTTTTAGCGTCTCCAACTATTGGAACATCTATATCCACATTTTTTCCTATTTCCGCAGGATCTACATCTATATGTACTATTTTAGCATCTTTAACAAATTCCGAGAGTAACCCTGTGGTTCTATCTGAGAATCTGCATCCAATAGCGATTAAGCAGTCACATTCATCTACAATAAGATTTGAAACCTTTCTTCCATGCATGCCTAACATTCCCAAGGAAAGAGGGTTATCTTCTGGGAAAGATCCTTTACCCATCAAAGATGTACTAACTGGAGCATTAATTGTATTTGCAAGTTGTAAAAGTTCATCTGTTGCACCAGAGAGGATTATTCCTCCTCCTGCCAATATCACTGGCTTTTTAGATTCTTGTATCAATTTTGCTGCTCTTTTTACTTGTCTAGGATGGCCTTTCATTGTGGGTTTGTAACCCGGCAGCTCAATGTCTTTGGCTGATTCAAATTCAAATTCTTCCTCTTGCACATCCTTCGGAAGATCTAGCACTACTGGCCCTGGTCTTCCGGTTCCTGCAATATAAAATGCAGATTTTATCATTCCAGGTATTTCATCAGCTTTCATAGGCTGGTAATTATGTTTGGTAATGGGCATTGTGATACCAATTGTGTCTACTTCTTGAAATGCATCATTTCCAATTAAATTAGAAGATACTTGTCCTGCAATGGCCAAGATTGGAGATGAATCCATATAAGCAGTTGCAATCCCTGTAATGAGATTTGTTGCACCGGGTCCTGAAGTTCCGATACATACCCCCACTTTTCCTGAAGCCCTAGCAAACCCATCGGCTGCATGAGCTGCGCACTGTTCGTGCCTGACCAATATATGTTTCAGGTCTGATTCGTATATTACATCATATAATGGCAGTAGAACCCCTCCCGGATAACCGAAAACAATTTCTACGCCTTGATCTGTGAGTGATTTGATTATGGCTTCGCCACCTTTCATTAAAAACACCTTACAATTTAACTTATTTACATTACAAACAATTGTTATTATTCACTTTCAGAGAATAATTTTTGTTCAATTCAACATTTCAATGTAGATGTATATATTATCTTTCATTACAAACTATCAGACAATTTGGAAGGTTCAAAATTTCATGAACATTAACACAAAAAAATAGAGATGCTTATCTAAAAATTAATGATGTATTAGGTTAGAGAGCTCATAATTGTATTAATTTATCAGATGAAGCACTAAAATAAAACTTATTCTTTATAAATAATGTCAAATTTAAATAAATATAGATGGATTAAAAAGTTTTTATTAGATACTCACAGACTTAATGAGTGTATTCTTAATATGTAGGACGTTATAAATTTAGTCTAAGGAGGATTTCGATGAATATTCTTGTAGTTGGAACCGGAGCAAGAGAGCATGCAATATGCAATTCAATAAAAGATGCAGAATTATACTCTATTATGAGCAATAAAAATCCTGGAATAGCCAGAATTTCTAAATACCAAATAGGAAGCGAAAAAGATATTGAGGGTGTCAAAAAATTTGCAATGGCTAACAATATCGATATGGCAATAATTGGTCCAGAAGCTCCGCTCGAGATGGGTATTGTTAACGAACTTAATGAAGAAGGAATTAACTGTGTAGGACCTACAAAAGAAGCAGCGCGCATTGAAACTGACAAAGCCTTCATGAGGGATCTGTTTGAATCCCACAAAATAGGGGGATCCATAGTATACAAGGTATTTGATAATGTTAAGGATGCTGGAGAATTTATTGATGATTTTGGTAAGGATGTAGTCATAAAACCTATTGGTCTGACAGGTGGTAAGGGCGTCAAAATTGTAGGAGAACATCTTGAAGATGGAGATGCAGCAAAAAAATACGTTGATGAGATAATTAACAACAAGATCAGTGGCCATGCTCAGGTTGTAATCGAGGAAAGGTTGATAGGAGAAGAATTCACAGTCCAAGCATTTGTTGATGGAGATAAAATTTTACCCATGCCTGCAGCACAGGATCATCCCCATGCATACGAAGGAGACCAAGGACCCATAACCGGTGGAATGGGATCCTATTCTGATGCAACAGGATTACTACCATTCCTTGATCACAAAAGTTACAACAAAGCAGTTAAAATAATGGAAGATACTGTAAAGGCGGTTAAAACTGAGGCAGATCCTTACAAAGGTATTTTATATGGTCAATTCATGCTCTGTAGTGATGGACCTAAATTAGTAGAATATAATGCCCGATTTGGAGATCCTGAAGCTATGAATGTGTTACCTCTTCTTCAAACAGACTTCGTTGAGATTTGTGAAGGTATAGTAGATGGAAATCTTAAAAAGGCCGAATTTGAACATAAATCAACCGTATGCAAATATATAGTACCTAAAGGCTATCCAGAAACAGCTAAAGGTGGGGAAGTCATAGAGGTAGATGAAACTAAAATAAACGAAGCTGGTGCTAAGGTGTACTATGCTGCAGTCAATGAAAAGGATAACAAAATTTATACATCTGCTTCAAGGGCTTTAGGAATAGTTGGTATCGGTAATACTATCACAGAAGCTGAAGAAATATGTGAAAAAGCTACAGAATATGTTAAGGGAGACGTATATCATAGGAGTGATGTTGGCACCCAAGAATTGGTTCAAAAGAGGGTTGTACATATGCATGAGCTCCGATTTGGATCAGGATTGAGATTTTAATTTTTATCGATCCTCTTTTTTTTAGTTAAATTTAAATAAAAGGGGTTTAATATATTCTAATTCTTAAGAGAAATGCATTATGGGGACTAATTAATGAAACATCTACTATCAGTTTTGGATGCTAAGGATGAAATATTTGAAATATTGGAGTTTGCAGAGAAGTTCAAAAAAGAACCATATGGTCAAAAACCCCTAGAAAATAAAACTCTGGCAATGATCTTTGAAAAAGCTTCAACACGTACAAGAATTTCATTTGAAATGGCAATGTTACACCTTGGAGGAAATCCTCTTTATTTATCGGCTGCAGATATGCAGCTAGGACGAGGAGAAATAATAGAGGACACAGCCATGGTAATGTCGCGCTACGTTGATGGGGTAATGATAAGGGCTAAAGAACATGAAGAAGTAGTAAAATTTTCTGAATTCTCTTCAGTTCCAGTTATTAATGGCCTGACAAATAAAGAACATCCTTGCCAAGCATTAACAGATATTTTCACAATATACGAGCATAAACAGAGTTACAAAGTTAAAATGGCATTTTTAGGTGATGGAAACAACGTTTGCAACTCTCTACTTTTAGCTTGTGCCTATGTTGGCATGGACATGACAGTTGTATGCCCTCAAGGCTATGAACCAGATGCCGTAATATATAAAGAAGCATTAATAATAGCAGAAAAGACAGGGTCAAAGATAGAGATCACTCCGATTGTTAGTGAAGGAGTTAAAGATGCGGATATCATATATACTGATGTTTGGGTAAGTATGGGGGATGAAGCTGAAAAGCTGCAACGCATTGAAGATCTTAAAAATTATCAGGTCAACATGGAACTGCTAACATTTGCAAAACCAGACGCATGTGTAATGCATTGTTTGCCCGCAATTCGTGGCCAAGAAATTACAGATGAAGTCATGAAAAGTGATAGTTCAATAATATGGGATCAGGCTGAAAATAGAATGCATGTACAGACTGCAATTTTGTACAATATTTTAAAATAAAAAAAAATAGATATGAGAGTCCTACATGGACTCTGGAGCTTCTATTCCAATTAATTCAAGACTGTTCCTGATGGTTATCCTAAATTTATCAACAATCAGAAGCCTTAAATTTTCTTTTTCAGAACCTATTACAGGTAGAGCTTTGTAAAATTTGTTAAATGCACCTGCAAGGTCCAATGAATACTGGGCAATGTTATGAACCCTGTTTATTCTAGCTGATTCTTCTATAACAGCTGAGAATTTGGATATTAATTTTACAAGTTCAATCTCAATTTTATCATCTAAATCAAAATTATCAATTTTTAAGGAATTCCTATCGTAATTGGCATTTTCAAGCAACTTACATGCCCGGGCATGGGAGTACTGAATAGATGCACAACCCCTTTCGAAACTGAGTGCTTCGTCCCATTTAAAAACAATATGTTTTTCTGGTGACAAACGTGCAATATAATATCTTATGGCGCCAATACCAACTTTTTCAGCAATTTTAAGGCGTTCTGATTCTTCAAGGTCGGTTCTTCGTTTTTCAATTTCTATCATGGCTCTGGATACGGCTTCATTCATCAGTTCATCCACACTAATGAAAACCCCTCTCCTTGTGGACATGGATCCCTCTGGAAGGGTGATAAATTCGTAAAATATTACTTCTGGTGTTTTGGCTCCTAATAACTCCAGTGGTATTTTGAGTTGATCTATGGCTAGTTTATGATCCGATCCAAGAACATCTATGTACTTATCTGATCCTTCAGATTTTTCCTTGTGATATGCAAGGTCTCTTGTGGCGTAGAGGGAAGTTCCGTCTGAACGTATGAGTATGAGTTCCTTTTCGATACCATAACTGTTAAGGTCCATATAGACAACTTCATTTTTCTGGATGTATTCATCTAAAGATTTCAATATATTGGCAACACTACCATTTTTAATGAAACGGCTCTCCCAGATAAATGCATCATGCTTAACATTTAACCTTTCGGATGTAATTGATATACCTTCTAAGCACCTTTTTACCACCCCTTCAAACATATTTTCAAGTTCAGGATCATCACCCTTTTCGTAGCGTTTAAGCAAAGCACTTACTTCATCCTTTATTTCTGGATTTGCACGAAGTTTTTCATTCACTTTGAAGTAAAGATTACCTATTTCATGATCAGGTTTTCCAAATGGATCCATCTTATCATCAAGATTCAACAGGCCCCAAACAATCATTGCTATCTGTCTGCCCATATCATTCACATAATACTGGGTTTCAACTTCATAACCCGCAGATTTCAGAACACGGGCAAGAGAATCACCAATAATTGAATTTCTTATATGCCCTATGTGGAGTGGGCCGTTGGGGTTTGCAGATGTGTGTTCCAATATAATTTTAGTGTTATTGGATTCAAGTTTCCCATAATCTTCAGTGACAGAATTCAAAACCAGACTTGAAAATTCGTTGTAATTCGCATAAAAGTTTATATAAGGGCCTTTAGATTCCACCTTGCTAAATATTTCAGGAACCTTTAAAACCTTTAAAATTTCCTGGGTAATTTCCATGGGAGAACGTTTGACATCCTTTGCAAGTTGGAAAGAAACTGAACTTGCAACATCTCCAAGTTCAGGATTTGGAGGTTCTTCAACTTTTATTTCCTCAGGTATTTCCCAACCTAAACTCGTGATTGCATCTGAAAGTGCATTAATTGATTCTGATATTAATATTCTGTACATTAAAAATCACCATACTTTTTCAAACTAATTTTAAAATATAAAAAAGAGATTTCAGGATTTTCCTGAAATGTTAATTTACAGTCCTCTTATCCACAAAGTAATGTATCCTACTTTTGGAATAACAAATGGAGTGTTTCCTATTGTGACTACCTTTGCCATGACCTGATCATGATAAACAGGGGCAGGGTCCTGAACAGGGTTATTGTCTCCCTTAGTTATGTAGTAGGGCGTTCCATTATCCGCAGTTCCTGTTGCAATGATCCTGTGAATCACTGGATCAGGGAACCATGTGGCCTGGTAAATAACGATATCTCCAACTTTTAAATCATCTTTATTTATTTCTTGGATGCCTAAAAAATCCGTTTTTTCAATAACTACAACGTCTCCCCTGTAAAATACTGGTTCCATACTTCCAGACACTACAACGTTCATATGTTGGGCTAGTATTATTCCAATCACGATTATTACAACGTAACTAATTATTTCACGGTTATTGGACATTGTTTTTCTCCTATCTTAGAATTGCTCCTTCATCTGCAGATGTTGCTAGCTTTCTGTATCTGGCAAGCCAACCTTTTACAGGTTTTTCTGGTTTATTGGCTTTCTTTATTCTTGCATTGATCTCTGATTCTGATAATTTAAGTTCTAAAGTTCTATTTGGAATGTCAATTTTAATAATATCCCCATTATTTACAGCAGCTAATGGGCCATTTTCCATGGCTTCTGGGGAAATGTGTCCAATTGAGGGGCCACGAGTTCCACCTGAAAATCTACCATCAGTGATCAGTGCGACAGATTTAATTTCCATTCCAGATATTGCAGAGGTAGGATTTAACATTTCTCTCATACCAGGTCCACCTTTCGGTCCCTCGTAACGAATGACTATTACATCCCCTTCGTTAATTTTTCCATTGAAAATTGCATCAACACATTCTTCTTCACTGTTGAAAACATTTGCTGGGCCTTCATGTACCATCATATCTTCATTTACAGCGCCTTGTTTTACAACAGATCCATTCGGGGCAAGGTTACCTTTAAGAACAGCAATGCCTCCTTCAGCATGTATAGGGTCTTCGATTGAGTGAATGACGCTTTTGTCTAACACTTTTGAGTCTTCTATGTTTTCACCTAAACTTTTACCGGTACATGTAAGTGCATCGACATTCAATTTTTCCTCTATAACCTTTAAAACTGCAGGTATTCCTCCTGCGTTATCTAGGTCTAGCATGGTATGTTCTCCTGCAGGGCTAATAGCAGTGATATGTGGGAATTTCTTGCTCAGATCATTGAACAGATCTAGGTCCACGCTCACGCCATGCTCTTCCAATTCATGTGCAATTGCTGGAATATGGAGGGCTGTGTTAGAAGATCCTCCTAAGGCCATATCTGCAGCTATGGCATTTTCAAATGCATCTTGTGTCATTATATTTGATGGGGTGATATTTTTTTCCACAAGTTCTATGATCTTTTTCCCGGATTCTGATGCCAAGCTGAGTTTTTTCTTGTCAACGGCATGGGTCGTTGCACAGTATGGTAAACTCATTCCAATGGCCTCAGTTATGCATGCCATTGTATTTGCAGTAAACAAACCAGAACAAGAACCTGGCCCGGGACAAGCGCACCTTTCAAGTTCGTCAAGTTCATCTTCAGTCATTTTACCTGTTGATACAGCTCCAACCCCTTCATAAACATCTATGAAGTCAACATTTTTCCCCTGAAATTTTCCAGGAAGCATTGGTCCTCCTGTAACAACTATTGCAGGAATATCTAATCTTGCGGCTGCCATGAGCATACCTGGAACAATTTTGTCACATGTTGGAATCAGTACAAGTCCATCAAATTGATGTGCCATGGCCATGCTTTCAACTGTATCTGCCACAATTTCCCTGGATGCAAGTGAGTATCTCATACCCTCATGATTCATAGCCAATCCATCACAAATGGCCATGGTGTTAAATTCAAATCCAATTCCACCGGCCTCTGCAATACTCTGCTTAACTGCATCTGCAATTGAGTTAAGATGCACATGCCCGGGGACAATGTCTGTATAACTGTTTGCAATACCTATAAATGGCTTCTTCATATCTTCATCATTTAATCCACAAGCCCTTAACAGGGATCTGTGTGGAGCTCGATGTAATCCCTTTTTAATAGTGTCACTTCTCATTCCATCACCATGAGTTAATATAAAATTAATAATTCAGATTAAAATTTGTAATTTATTCTGGACTATATTTATATAACAATTTGTAGTACATTTATAATTATCATTTCATTTAAAATGAACATTCAAACAACTGAATTTAGTTAATTAAACATGCCCTGTTTTGATAAACTACATAAATTAAATTGTTTAAATTATGGTTAATGGTTTCAAGATCATTTCTAAAGTTGTGAGCTGAAACTGTAATACAAATTTTAAAGGTAATTTTTTGGAAATAGTGAAAAAATCTACAGTTTTTTTAATATATAACTAAGGTGGTACAATGAGAATACTTTTAATTCACTCTGATTATTTAAAATACAAAACCAAGTCCAAAACTAGGATAGCTGAAAAGATACCTGATGATAAGAAAGAAGGACAGTATGAAAATGCTTTAGTGGTGTTCACAGCTGTTGAAAAAGAAGATGAAAAAAATCCAGATATCATCGTTGAAAATGCTGTTAAAGAGATAAACGATGTTTTTGGTAAAGTGGGCGCAGAAACTGTGGCCATCTATCCTTACGCACATTTAAGTTCATCTTTAAGTTCTCCTGATGCAGCAAAGCAAATTTTATCCAGCATGGAAAATAGCTTAGATAATTTGGGAGTAAATGTTAAAAGAGTTCCATTCGGATGGTACAAATCCTTTGAAGTAGCATGTAAAGGCCATCCGCTGTCTGAACTTTCCAGAACCATAACTGATGAAAAACCAGAGGATTCTTCTGAAAAGTCGAAAGAAGAACCAGAATCAGCTAAATCTAAATTTTATATACTTTCAAATGGAGAGTTGTTGGAAATTGATGATTTTAAATTTGAAAATAACGATTTAAAGAAACTTGTTGATTATGAGTTAGGTAAAGGAGAGTCAACTGGAGAGGAACCGCCACACGTAAAAATTATGAGGGAGAAACACCTTGCAGATTACGAACCATCTGCCGATGTAGGGCATTTAAGGTGGTATCCAAAGGGCAGATTGATACGTGATCTTTTAGCAGACTATGTATATAATCTGGTCACAGAAAGAGGAGCTATGCCAATCGAAACTCCTATCATGTACGATCTAGCAGATGATGCCATAAGGGTGCATGCAGAAAAGTTCGGTGAGAGACAGTACAGAATGGGCACAAAAAACAAGGAATTAATGTTAAGATATGCATGTTGTTTTGGTGCATTTAGAGTACTTTCAGACTCTTTCTTAACCTGGAAAAATCTTCCTGTGAGACTATACGAATTATCCACCTACAGTTTCAGGTTAGAGAAGAAAGGTGAAGTTGTAGGTCTCAAACGACTGAGGGGATTTACTATGCCTGATCTTCACACAGTTTGTGCAGATATTAAACATGCTATGGTAGAATTTGATAGCCAGATAGACATGTGCAAACAAACAGGAATAGATTTAGATGTCAACTACGAAGCAATCATGAGAGCAACCAAGGACTTTTTCGAGGACAATAAAGAGTGGGTCTTCTCTGCTGCAGCTAAAATAGATAAACCTGTTTTGGTAGAAATTTTGCCTGAAAGAAAGCATTATTGGATTGCAAAAATGGATTTCGCAGCGATAGATTACCTTGGAAGACCTATTGAAAATCCTACCATACAGATAGATGTTGAGAGTGGAGAAAGGTTCGGAATAACATATATAGACCCAGATGAAAATGAGATAAATCCAATCATCATACACTGTAGTCCTACTGGAAGTATAGAACGGGTAATTTGCAGTTTACTAGAAAAAAGTGCCATTGAAAGGAACTTCAAACCACCTATGTTGCCGATATGGTTAACCCCTACACAGGTAAGGGTGATTCCAATTGCAGAGCGCCATAATGATTATGCACAGGAAGTTGTACAGAAAATCAGAGAACAAAATGTCAGGGTCGATCTTGATGAAAGACACGAAACTGTTGGGAAGAAAATTAGAAATGCTGCAGGTGAGTGGGTGCCTTACGTTATAGTAATTGGTGATAGGGAACTTGATGGTGGAGCTGTTACAGTTAACATAAGGGCATCTAATGATAAGATTGAAATGGATTTAGATGAATTGATAAACAGAATTCACGAAGAAACTAAAGGCATGCCATTTAGAAAACTTCCAATGCCAATAGGTTTGGAAAATAGGGTTAATTTCTAATCCTAATTTTCCTTTCTTTCTACTATTTTTTTTAGATATACTTATAGGACTTAATTTTAAGCTATTTTTTGGAAATATTCCATTTATTAAGCATAATTCATATAAATTTTAGGAAAATCGATTTTTTTCATCACTCATGTTTCAATTAACCTGGAATTTGACATAAATATTTATATTATAAGTTATAAGTTATAATTTAGAACTTATAATAACACAAATTGGAGGTTGACTCAATGGCTGAAATAATAGCTATACTAAATCAGAAGGGAGGTTGTGGTAAAACAACAACAGCAGTTAATTTAGCTGCAGCTTTAGCACTTAATAATAAGCGTGTTCTTGTTGTGGATATGGATCCGCAGGGAAATGCTACAACAGGATTTGGAGTTCCAAAAAATGAGGTAGAGAACACAATATATGCTGTATTAACCGGTGAAAGTAGTATTGAAGATGCAACAGTATCAACAGATGTTTCAGGGCTTGATGTTGTACCTAGTAATATTGCTTTGAGTGGTGCAGAAATTGAGCTGAGTAAAGAAGTGGGATACCATACAATTTTAGAGATGGCAATGGAAGGTGTGTCTGAAAATTACGATTATATATTCATCGATGTTCCACCATCTCTCGGTATTTTAACTATTAACTGTCTTGTAGCTGCTGACAGTGTTATAATACCAATACAAGCTGAATTTTATGCATTAGAAGGCATGGCTGACTTATTAGAAGCTATTCAATTGGTTGAAAGTAGATTAAAAAGTCCTTCTCCTATCAAAGGTATTTTACTCACACTCTATGATTCAAGAACACGGTTGGGTAGGGATGTCTACAGCAATGTGAAAGATTACTTCGGATCAAGTGAGTACATATTCAAAACTACCATACCTCGAAATGTTACCCTTGCAGAAGCTCCAAGCCATGGTAAACCTTGTATAATTTATGATGATGAATCCAGTGGTTCTCAGGCTTACATTGATTTGGCGAAGGAGATTATCAAGATCGATGGGATGGTGGACAATAAATGAGTCAGAAAAAAGAAAGTGCCCTGGGAAGGGGGTTAGATGCTTTAATCAGAATGGAACCCAAGGATAAAGTTAACGAATCAACTAAGCAGGAATCCATTGAAAAACCAACAGCTAAAACATCTAAGCCTAAAACTAAAGCTAAAAGAAAAACAGCAACTAAAAAACATATTAACACCGACAATGCAACTAAAACTAAAACACAGATGGATTATATTCAGGATGAGGTTGTTGACAGTGTCATAAATGAGGTAAATAAAAATCCTAGAATATCGTTATGGTCAGCTAGATCTGCTGCAGTTTTAAGATTATTGAAAAAGACCAAGCCAGAATTTAGTATTAGTAAAGAAGCATCTGCATTAATTGAAGACGCTGTTAAGGACAAATATCCTGATCTTTGGGAAGTCTTTGAAGATAAAAATATATGATAACTTATAACTTATAAGTTCTAACTAATATCTTATAAGTTATAACTTCTAATTATTTTTTTTAACTAGAATAAGAGACTAAAAAATCATCTAAAGAGTTGATTGATAAGAATTTTTGAGTTTAACAAATATTTCAGCATTTTTAATGTTTACTCCAAGTTCTTTGAGTTCATCTAAATTTTTAAACTGTTTTCCTCGTTTTCTTAATTCTATAATTCTCCTGGCAGATATTTTACCAATACCCGGAACTCTGAGTAATTCTTTGTATGTGGCATTGTTGAGTTCAATTGGAAACATTTCCATATTAGAAACTGCAGTAACATACTTTGGATCCATATCCAAGTCCATGTTACCATCTTCTTTAAAGGTCAACTCTTTAAGATCGAATCCATATGAATTAACGAGATGGTCTGCTTGATAAAGCCTTCCTGTTCTTAAAGGGTTGGGTTCTTCATGACCTTCAAGAGGAGTCCCTTCCATAGAATTAAAAGCACTGAAATAGCTTCTTCTCATGTCTATTTTTTTATAAAGCCAGTTAACTCTCTTTAATATATCTGAATCAGATTCATGTGATGCACCCACAATAAATTGGGTTGTTTGACCAGATGGTGCTAGATTTTCATCCTTATTCATGAGTCTTTTAATCCATTTCATTCTCCTTAAAATGTCAGTGTTAAAATTTTTGGTAGAAGAAAGTTCATTGAACCCTTCAGATGTAGCTGCTTCAATGTTTATACTTACACGATTTGCAAGACTCATGGCTCGTTTAATAATATCGTAAGATGATCCTGGTAATATCTTCAAATGGATATAACCTTGATATCCATGCTCCCTCCGGAGTAAGCGTGCAACTTCAACCATGTTTTCCATGGAAACATCAACATCTCCAGGAACTCCAGAACTTAAAAAAAGTCCTTCAACAAGCCTGTTGTCATAGTATTCAAGAAAGATAGATGTTAGTTCAGATGGAGATAGTTCAACTCTGTTGAATTTATTGGCACAATTATTGACACAATATGTACAATCATTTGAACACTTATTAGTCATTAAAACTTTAAAAAGCGGCATGCAAGCTCCATTAGGATTGGTTGCATTATAAATTCCTGGTAATTTCTCAGAAAAAAAGTTATCGGGGTTGTAATTCCCATAATTGCACCGGTCGTATTTGGCCGATTCTCCAAGAATTTCCATTCGTTTAATTCTGTTCATTACAAAAATTATTATGAACTGATGATAATTATAATTATTCAAAAATAATCAAATTATAAATAGGATCAACAATTACTAAATAGTATGAGAGCCGTTATAGCAGGAACAGGAAGTGCTGTTGGGAAAACAACAATATCAACGGGTATAATGAGTGCCCTTTCCGTTGAATATAATGTCCAACCCTTTAAAGCAGGTCCTGATTATATAGATCCTACTTATCATGGTTTAGCAACTGGAAACGTTTCTAGGAATTTAGATTCTTTTTTCATGACAGACGGACAAATTCGTGAAGCATTTGAAAGGGGAATAATTAGTTCTAATTCTGACATGGGATTGATTGAAGGTGTTAGGGGTCTTTACGAGGGTATAAGTCCTTTAGGAGATGTTGGAAGCACAGCATCAGTAGCAAAAGCTCTTGATGCGCCAGTAATTCTTATCTTGAACTCTAGAAGTCTTGTTAAAAGTGCTGCAGCAGTTGTAATTGGTTTTAAAACTCTTGATCCATCTATACGCATCGAGGGTGTTATTTTAAACTACGTTAAAAATAAAAAACATTACTTAAAGACCAAAGAAGCTGTAGAAAAGCTGTCGGACACTCCGGTGATCGGGGGCATACCTCGAAATGATGCTATTACAGTGGAACAACGCCATTTGGGATTGGTCCCAGCAGTTGAACGTGAAAATATTCTACAATCCATCGAGAAATGGGGTGTTGAAATGGCGGACAATATAGATCTTGATGCGTTAATATCTATAATGAAAGGGTCTGGAAATTTGCCTCAAGGAAGGGAACCAATTTGGCATGAAGGAAATAGGAAACCCGTAAAGATTGGTGTGGCTATGGATGAAGTATTCACTTTTTATTACAAAGAGAATATCGAATCTTTTGAAGCAAATAAAGCTAAAATTTTTCCTTTTAGTCCCTTGCATGATGAAACCATTCCTGACGTGGATGGTTTGTACATTGGAGGAGGGTATCCTGAAATATTTACTAAGAAACTCTCAGAAAATAAGTCTATGAGGGAATCAATACTGAAGTTTCACAACGATGCAAATCCAATTTATGCAGAATGTGGGGGGCTCATGTACCTCTCCAGATCTATAAATGGACAAGATATGTGTAATGTCTTTAAATATCCTTCAAACATGACTAAGAATGTTCAGGCATTGAGCTACGTTATTTCAGAAGCCCAAAATGACAATATAATTTTAAAGAAGGGAGAAGAATTTAAAGGGCATGAATTTCATTATTCAAAGATCGACATAGCAGAACATAATCCAAAGTACGCCTTTAAAATTTTAAGGGGCCGAGGAATAGATGGATTTAACGATGGTTTGATGGAAAAAAATACAGTTGCAAGCTACGTTCATACCCATGTCGCTGCATGTCCACAGTTTGGATTAAATTTCACTAGAAACTCGTACAACCATGATTCATAAACCAACAAAGGTGGATAACTATGAAAATTGCAGTTTTAGCTGAAATGGCACCTGCCAAATCATTTGTTCCAATTATTAAACAGTTAGATGCAGATATTATTGGACTCACACATGGTCATGGTGTGGAGGAAATACTTGGTAAATACTGCACAGAAATGCATTCTATTGGTAAGAGTAGGGGGCATGGTGCTAAAAAACGGTCTAATTCAAAGATTGCAACCCTCGTGATGGAGGATATCTGGCAAACCATAAAGTTCCTCCGGGGTAAAGACATAGATCTACTGATGACATGCGGAAATGCAGGAGATGTAAGGAAAGGAATATCTGCATCTAAAATTCTCAGAATTCCCAACTTACACATTGAACAGGACATTTACAACCCAATAGAAATGTTAGCATTTTCAAATTTGGTCACTGTACCCTCCATGGAGTATAAAAAATATGTAATGGATAGGTATGGCCTCAAAAATGTGCATTCAATAGGGGGCTATCCAATGGCTGTGTATGTGGACAGTCTAGAACTGGAAGATCCAGACTCTGTTAAAACTAAATATTCAGTAGATGAATTTTATTTACTTGTTTTAGGGGGTGATGTGAAGGGCGAGGATGTTCCCCAGATTATAAGTCAGGTTGAAAGTTTAAATACAACTGTTCTCGTTGTTCCATTCAGGTTCAGTGAATCTTACGTTAAATCATTTATTAAATCTCCATATCTGAAGGTTTTAGAGGGATATGTTGAATTACCTGGATTAATGAAGGCATCTAAGGGAATAATTTATGGTGCCGGTATGGGTCTAACCATTGAAGCTGGGGTACTTTCCACTCCTGCAATTAAAATAGCAGGATTTCATAAGAAACATGCAAGTGTGGATCTGGCCCAGGAAATTGGGATTCAAGTTGCTGAAATTCAAGATATTTCAGATGTGGTGGAAGAAATAAATGCTCCGAAGGGTAGAATGTTAATAAGTAATGGTAAAACTGCTGTTAAAAACACACTGAAGATTATTAATAATTTTGATACACTTAAAACATCTGCTAGTGGTATAAAAAGTTTTAGAAGTATATGGGATGCAAGATCAGAATTTAAATAACAAATAACATCTAAATTTTTTAGTAAACTTCTTTGAATGATTAATTTTCTTTTAAAATACATATTATGGATTATATTTAGAGAAAGATTTTGTATGTCTCTAATTTTTAAAGATCAGTTGAAGTATATCAAATCTATTTTAGTTCTCTTTATATCGTCCTTTGCACCACCTATAAAAGCTTAGTCAAAAAAATTAAATCAAAAAATACTTATTAGATCATTTGAATAGCAAGTCTGGTGATAAAATGGTTGTAAAAATAGGAATCATTAAATGCGGTAACATAGGTACCTCTCCAGTAATTGACTTATTACTCGATGAGAGAGCTGACAGACCAAACATAGACACTTGTGTAATTGGATCTGGGGCTAAAATGAACCCAGAAGAAATTGAGAAGGCTGTTCCATTAATGTTAGAAATGGACAGAGATTTTGTTATATTCATAAGCCCAAACCCAGGTGCACCAGGCCCTGCTAAAGCTAGAGAATTATTATCTGCTGCAGACGTTCCTGCAATCATAATTGGTGACGCTCCAGGATTAAGATCCAAGGACGAAATGGATGAACAAGGATTAGGTTACATCATCGTCAAAGCAGACCCAATGATAGGTGCAAGGAGAGAATTCCTTGACCCAACAGAAATGGCATCTTTCAACTCCGATGTAATAAAAGTATTAGCTTTAACCGGAGCATACAGAGTAGTTCAGAACACAATCGATGCTGCAGTTTCTGCAGTTGAAGCTGGAGAAACTTTAGAACTTCCTAAAGTTGTTATAACAAGAGACAAAGCTGTCGAAGCTGCTGCTTTCAGCAGTCCATACGCAAAAGCAAAAGCAATGGCTGCATACGAAATAGCAACCAAAGTGGCTGACATAGATGTTGAAGGATGTTTCATGGTTAGGGACGCTGAAAAGTACATACCTTTAGTTGCATCTGCTCACGAAATGCTCGGAGTAGCAGCTAAATTAGCATCCGAAGCTAGGGACATAGAGAAAGCTAACGACACTGTTGTAAGGACTCCTCACGGTGGAAAAGGCCAGACTCTAAGCAAAGTCGCTTTAGCTGACAAACCTGAATAAACATACCTAAAACGGCCAACTGGTCGTTTACACATTTCTTTTTTTTTTGATGACTATTATTTTTTAGATTTCACTCTATAATTTTTAAGGTGCAACATGATAGAAGATCTAATTGATAGATTGTACGAATCTGCCAGCATGAATAGATGGAACGATCATATTAGGCCCGTAGAATTAACTGAACTTGACAAACAAGCACATAAAATGGTTTTAGCATATGTGATAGCAAAATTTGAGGAAAAAGACAGAAATGCCAATGTGGACTGGCAAAAATTGATAGAAGGCGGAATTTTCGAATTTTTACATAGGACTATTTTAACGGATTTAAAACCACCAATATTTCATAAAATGATGGAAGAGAAGGCCAACGATCTGAATAATCACGTCCTATCCAAATTGGAAACGGATTTCAAAGGACTTAAACCTCAGTTTAAAAATAATTTTAAAAGATACCTCTTTGATCCGCAATATTCAAAGTTTGAGAGGAGAATACTCAAAGCTGCACATTATATGGCAACTAACTGGGAATTTAGAATCATTTATCATACATCCCCATTTATTTATGGAATTGAAGACACAAAAGAAGAGATAGAAAACCAGATAGAGGATCATTACGATTTGATAGGTGTTCAAAAACTTTCCCTTGAAAAGAAATCGTTTGGGTTTATAGATCTGTGTGGCCAGCTCAGGTTCCAAGAGAGATGGGCTCACTCACCACGTGTTCCAAAAACTTCAGTTTTAGGGCACATGTACATAGTTGCAATCACTTCCTACATACTCTCTTTAGAAAATGATTCATGTCCTAAAAGGCTTTATAACAATTTTTTTGCAGGATTGTTCCATGATCTTCCAGAAGTTCTAACAAAAGATATAATATCGCCTGTTAAAAGTTCTGTTAAGGGATTAGAGGATTTAATTAAAGAATTTGAAGAGAATCAGATGAAAACTCGATTACTGCCACTTTTACCTGTATCCTGGAGAAGGGAAATGAATTATTTCACCAGGGATGAGTTTGTAAACAAGGTAAGAATTGAGGATTCAATAATGAAAGGAATCAGTTTCAAGGAAATGAATCGAAAATACAATAAAGATGAATTTTATCCCTTAGACGGTGAATTGATCAAGGCATGCGATAAATTAGCTGCATTTATCGAGGCGGACCTGTCAATAAAACATGGAATCACTTCAAAAAAGTTAGAAGAAGGAAGGATTGATATTTACAAAAAATTTAAAGGAAAAAAAATATCTGGAATAGATTTTGGACACTTGTTTGATTACTTCTTCAAAAGAACATTTAAAATAGAAACTAAACTATGATGTGAACTATAGGATTCCTTATCCCATATTTTTTTAATAAATTATGTACTTAAAATACTAAAATTTTTTTATCTCATTATGAATGATCGGGTTTTTGATCCTTGAATTTTTCAGCGAAGAGAGAGAAAATCTCCCCATAATTCTCAGCTTCAATATCCTTAGTAATCAACCTCATTTGGCCTAAAAATTTCATTCCCTGAAGATCTAAATATTCCCTCATTTGAACAGTTGCCTTTTGTGATTTACTTCCTCCTGAGGTAACAAAAACTCCAAATTCCTTTCCTTTAATATTTTTCAGTTCAAACATGTACTGGTTAATTGCAGCAGGAGTTTTTCCTGCCCAAACAGGACAACAAAGAATTAGCTTGTCGTATTCCATAAGGTTTGTTTGGCAGGGTTTTATGGGCTTTTTTTTCTCCATGATGGAGTCTAAACTCTTTAACAGATACCATCTATCCTTTTCAGTTTCTATTACGGTTAAATCAGCACCAATTTCTTTTTGCAATTTATTAGCAACCTTTAATGTGTGACCTGAATAGGAATAACAAGCAATTAGTGTTTTCATTTTTTTACCAGTATATCTTATAATGATCCTTTAGTAGATGGCATGGAATCATGTTCAATTAGTGAGGCATCTTTAAGTGCACGTGCAAATGCTTTGAAGAGGGCTTCTATTTTATGATGGTCATTCTCTCCTTCCACTTTGGCGTTGATATTTATTTTTGCTGAACTTGCAAAAGACTCGAAGAAGTGTTCAACATTTTCCGTGCTCATATCTCCAACTTTGGGTTTTTTGAATTCAAAATTAAGTACGGCATAGCTTCTCCCACTGATGTCAACTGCTACTGTGGCTAAGGCATCATCCATTGGTATGATGGCATGGGAAAATCTTTTAATTCCCTTTTTAGTTCCAATAACTTCTTGATATGTTTCACCAAGAAGTATTCCTACGTCTTCAACAGTATGATGATCATCGACTCCAGTATCTCCATTTGCTTGGATATTTAGATCCATGAATCCGTGCCTGGCAAAGGAATTCAACATATGATCAAAGAATTCGATTCCTGTGTCGATATCGTAGTTACCGTTACCATCTAAATTCATGGTTACACTTATATCAGTTTCTGATGTTTTTCTATTCAGTGTCTTTACTCTCATGCGGTTCATCTCTAATTACCTGTATAGCACCTTCTGGACATTTTCCTGCACATATTGTACATAAGTGGCAGAATTCCAGGTTGGTAGCCATGGCTTTTTTATTCACATCCCATATTTTAGCACCTTTGGGGCAGGCTTCTTTACAAATTCCACATCCTGTGCACTTATCTCCATCTACTACTATCTTCATAATCCTCTTCCTTATAACTTATCACTTATAACTTATAACAATCCAATTCTACAATATTTAAAAAAAGCAGAATCGGATCTAAATTTATTTTAACTACAAATTTTAGCTTGATTTATTATAAGTTATAACTTATTTCTTATAACTTATAACGATTTTTCATAAAATTTGCTTAGTTTAAAGATGATTAACTTCATTATTTTTCCATTTCAAATTTTTCAATAAAAGTACCAAATCTTTTCACTGTTTTTCTGAGACTTTTAAATCCTTCTTTATCTTTCTTTACTCCTTCAAGGGTGTCTTGAGACCAGAAATTTGCTCCCATATTGGCACCATAGGCGCCTCCGCTAACAGGTACTGCTCCTGTCAAAATAAAGAAGGTCATGATCTGTTGAATTGCAAGTTCTTGACCCCCTATACGGTCACCACCCACAGCTATGGCCATACCTACTTTATATCGTAAAAAATCAAAGTCACATGCACCCAAAGCTCTGCAACGGTCCATGACAGCCTTTAGCTGGGCACTTAATCCTCCATTGTATACTGGGGTGGCCATAATAATGCCTTTAGCTGCAGTTATCAATGGATAAATATCTTGCATATCATCATCTACTACGCAGTGCTTATGTTTCAAACAGTAGTCGCATTGTCTACAAGGATTAATATTTTTTCCACGTAAACTATAGAATTCTGTTTCAAAACCTTTTTCTTCAAGCATTTTCAATGCTTCGTTTAAAACATGATCTGTTGCCTGTTTTCTTGGACTTCCACATATTCCTAATACCTTCATGAAATAACTCCAATTATAATTTTTTGGCTTAATACGGTTGCTATTGTTTATTTTGGTTTTTGGTACTAAAGAATGTTCATCTTAAAATTTTATTTGGTATATACAGTACTGTTGTTTCTGAGTTAAATTTATTCCTAAATAATATCAGTTTGCATGCGATGGTAATTGGTATGTATAGATTTTATGGTGAAACTTGTTCAACCCAATATTTATCTAGTCTGGTCTATATCCTAGACACTCGTTAAACTAATTCTTTATATAGAATGTCTGATATTCCCTCTTCAAGGTAGGATCATTATCATTGATCAACATTTCATTAAAATTCTTGAAGTGTTCTTTTATAAAACATACATTCGCTGTATGTTTTCAATTAGTCTTCAATTATAACTTTTAATTTCAACATTTTCATGATCCTGTATGAGAAGTTATTGTTCGGTAGTCTATTCAATTAATTCAGTCAGTATAATCACAGACTTTTATCTGTATGAACAATATTAATGGCAAATCCCTTTTTTGCAGTGCAATTTAAAGTTAAAAAAAAAATTGTCAATTTTAACAAAAATTCAATTTTAGCTATTTTATGATGTACATCCCAAAAATTCCAAATTGTGTAAATACATACATGGCTAAAAATTGTAAACAAGCAACTAATGATAATGTTGTAATTATTAAAATATATTCTGAGGATCCAAATTTTCTATTTTCATCAGAGTAAAGATGGGAGTTATCAGAATATCCTCTACTTGCCATACTCATATAAATGGTTTCACCCCTTTCAAAGGCTCTAAGGAACATCATTGCAACTGTATAACCCAGTTGCTTCATTCTCCATGTATATGGTAATTTTTTATTAAAAGCATCAAAGCATCGTGTTTTCTGGGCATGCATTATTCTGTTGAGTTCGTCAAAGAACATGAATAAAAATCGTATCATGAGACTGAAAATTAGAGCAAATTCACGGGGCATTCCCAACTTTCTAAACGATTCTACCACTTCTTGCATGGGACTTATTGATGATAAAATCACTATTGATGTGAGAGCAACAACGAGTCTTGACATTAGAAGTATGGCCCAAAGTAAGCCCGCATCAGTAATGTGAATTCCAAATGCACCAGACCAGATTATAACCCCGGGATGTATAAATGGTTGGAATGCAATTATGAAACCACCGAAAGGTAAAAGTAGTAAAATTCTTTTTATTGAGTTTTTGAAAGAAATATTAGATACATACATTAAGATTAACAAGTATATCTCGAGGAATATCAAAACGAGGATCTGTGTTGAAAATACGGAAAAAACGATTACGAATATCAATAAAACTAATTTAACTCTTCCATCTATTGCATGCAAAGGACTTTCTTTGTTAGTTTCTGTTTCAAGCTCTAGAATTGAACTTACTCCGTTCATAAAACTGCACTCCTGTTTTTAATCGCATTGCTATTTTCAGAATTCACTTTGTTGCAATTTTTATAAGTATTACAAATTTTGAGGATTTACGGGAATAATTATTACGTTAAGCCCCATGAGAACTGTTTTAGTAAATTTAATTAGAATCATTCATAATATAAGTTTAACCCTTAGTATTATCTTAGATAAATATTTCAACAAAATAGTAATAATCCAAGATATTTGTTTACAATTTAATTTGAATCAGATTATGAACTTGATCAAGCCTCACTTAAACTTACAAAATTAAAAATAAAAAAATAGGTAACTGAATCATTCAGATTCAGTTGTTTTTCTTCTTTTTAATAGATATGCCACAGCATACCCTAATCCTAATGCAATTAAGATTCCTATAGCAAGTCCTGCAATTTCTGCTAGTGGGCTATCTCCAAAAACTCCTACAGTGTAATCTGGGAATGGTGGTTCATATCCCAGACCATTATCAGGAACTGCTAGATTTTCCGCTGATTTTTCCAGACCATCCGGATTGGATGATGCGAGGAATGGTGATAGCACTGCAATTACCAAACAGACAATTACTCCACCAATTATGAAGCTTTTATCTTTTTTATTCATTTTGATACCACCTCACCGGCTTCAGGTTTTATTTCTTCTACCTTCCTTTTCCTGTTCCACGCCAGTAAATCTGGCCTTAGTTTTTCAAGAGCCATTATTACTACCACTGTTAGTACAGCTTCAATTATTCCGATGAATGCATGGTAAAGTCCCATAAAGGCTAATCCTTGTATGAGTGGGAAAGTTCCAGCCAACCACATTTCAATAGCAACTGCTTCTGCAGCTAAGAATATTGCTAACCATGATGCAACAGCTATTGCAGGGTATTTTCCTATTGGTTTTCTCAGAGCTTTGAAAACATAAAGTCCTGTGAAACCACCTATTATTCCCATGTTCAGCACATTCGCTCCCAAGGCAGTTATTCCTCCATCTCCAAAGAATAGGCCCTGCACTAATAATACTAAAGTGAATACAATTATGGCCGCCTCTGGAGCACAGAATACAATCGCTACTAAAGCTCCACCCACCATATGTCCACTAGTACCAAATGGTATAGGCATGTTCATGGACATGATAGCGAATATACCTGCAGCTAAAACTGCCATCAAAGGAACCATCTTTTCATCAAGATTCTTTCTAGCCCAGTTAAGGGAGAAGTACAATGCTACTATTAATATAACGTAGTAAATAGCACATTGCCACAATGGTATAAATCCGTCAGGTATATGCATTTAATTCCTCCTTAATTTTTCCTACGTTAAAGAGTAATTTTTAATGGTAATACTATGCCCCAATTTATATAAGGAATGGTAATACCTCACTAAATTTGCTTTAACGCCTTCTAATCACAATAACTGCTTTTGATTAATATAATATATATTTATGGGTTGTTATTACTTTATTAATCTTTAATCCAATAAATTTATTACTTTTAGTTAATTTTAAGTTAACGTATTAAATTGTCTTTTATTGAAAATAATTGCAATTTATATCTAATTAAGGATTGAATAGATCATTACTGTGGAATTATGAAAATTTAAAGCCAATTTAATTTTTAAATCTATTTTACATGTTTTTCAATCTGTTAATTTTAAATTTGATAACTGCGTTAAGTTGTTGAGATATCCTGGTTTTGTATGTGAAGTTTGTATAATTCAAATTATTTGATACTTTCTATCAAATTTATATTATTACTTTTCACGAAAACAGCACTGATTTTGTATTAACATTTATTCATGTACAATCTTGTGATATTTCAGTTAAATTTAAAAAAAGAGTAAATACTTCAAAATTAGTTATTTCTAAAAAAAAAGAATAATTGATCGATCAAATTAGATCGATTCGTCTTCATCCATTGCAAGTCTCATTGTGTCTGGATCCTGAGGCATGCGGTCAAGGAAGTCTTGAGCAGAGCGTCTAACATCTCTGGATCCTATGATGTATCTTCCAACAACGATTATATCTGCGTTACTATCAATGGCCTTGTCAACACGATCTGGTGTAACTCCGCCTGCAACTGCAACGAGTTTGCCTTCACCGAGTATGGATTTGATCTGGTTGATATTACCCCATTCTGTAACTTCAGCTAATTCTTCTCCTCTTTCTGCCTGCATGGTTTCTAGATCAACATTTCTGTGTAATAGAACTATGTCAGGTTTGAACTTGACTGATTCAAGCTTTTCAACGAAGTTTTCAACATTCATCATGTCAAGAATTGAGTAAATTCCCTGTTTTTTAGCTTCGTGAATAGCTTTTTCAATTGATTCAATGGTTCCAAGTCCAGATATTGCAATTGCATCTGCTGTTTCATCTGCAGCCATTTTAACTTCAATACGGCCTACATCTAAGGTTTTTAGGTCTGCAATGATGAAAGCATCTTTCTTAAGTTCTCTGATTTTACCAATGATTCCAACACCAAATTTCTTAACTAATGGTGTTCCTGCTTCAATCAGAATTCTTTCTCTGTTAGGAAGTGTGTTAATGATCCTTTCCATTTCTTCCATGTTGTCAAGGTCCAATGCAACCTGCAGATATGGTGGGCTCCATAGTCTTGTGACTTTGAATCCCATTATTGGATGGGTTCCACGGTCTTTTTCTGCTAAAACTTTATTAATTGAAGGATATCCTTCCATTGCCCTTTGAATAGCCAATTTTGTAGCTCCATAGTTGTACTGGTATATTTTACGGAAATCCTGTGCACCAGGATGTATAAACACATTTGCGATTATTACTATGTCATCCACATCTTCTTTTGGTATTATTCCTTCGTCAACTGCGTCTGCAACTGCACGACCCACTGCAGTCTGTGCTGGACCAAAAATCTTGTCAGCATCTTCCAGGTCCCTAACAGTCACCTTTGGGACTATGAGGGTTGCTGGTTTAGTTATCAAGTTTGGTCTAATAACAGATAAGAGTGGTGTGTGTCCTATTGACATGCTGGCCATGTTATTAACAAATGCAGTTCCAACAGGTCCATTTTTATCTCCAATTACTAAATCAACGTGAGCTATTTCATTGCCATTTCCTATTAAGGCTTCCCCTATTTGATACATACTAATTATCCTCCATCTTTATCTATTAATTTTATAGATCGAATCATATAAATAAATATTTCAATTTACAAAATCAGGCAAGTGAAGTTCATTTTGCAATTTTCAAATATTTTCTTTCATTGTTTAAGCTGAAAAGTAGAAGTATTTGATGTTAATTTTAAAAAAAGAAAGAAGTGTGGGATATTCATTGTGTTAAATGTCCCTCTATAAAGTCGTCGTATCCCTGAAGATCCAGAAGTCCGTGGCCTGAGAAACTGATCATAATGTTCTTCTCTTCTCCAGTCTTTCTACATTTGACTGCTTCATCCATTGCTACTTTTATTGCATGGCAGGTTTCAGGTGCAGGTATAACTCCTTCTTTGTTGGCAAATATTTTGCCTGTTTTGAATAATTCTGTCTGGTTGACGGTCCTTCCTTCAACAAGTCCCTGGTTGACCAGTAGTGCCACAAGAGGTGCCATTCCGTGGTATCTTAATCCGCCTGCATGTACTGATGGTGGGACAAATTCATGTCCAAGTGTGTACATCTTCATAAGCGGTGTTAGACCTGCTGTGTCACCATAATCATATTTGTACTCTCCTTGTGTTAAAGTAGGACATGATGATGGTTCTGCAGCTAAGAACTGGCAGTCAAGATCTCCAGAGAGTTTATCCTTCATGAATGGGAATGCTGCTCCTCCAAAGTTACTTCCACCACCCACACACCCGACTAAAATATCTGGTGTTTCATCAATTTTCGCGAATTGTTTCTGGGCTTCAAGACCAATTACGGTCTGATGAAGTAAAACATGATTTAGAACACTACCAAGTGTGTAAAATGCTTTTTCATCCCTAAATGCATCTTCCATAGCTTCAGAAATTGCGATTCCTAGGGATCCTGGGTGGTTTGGATCTTCTGCAAGAATTTTTCTTCCAAACTCAGTCTTTTCACTTGGGGAAGGTATTACCTCTCCATCGTACAAGTGCATAACAGTTTTACGGTATGGTTTTTGTTTGAATGAAACATTTACCATATATACTGTACAATCAAGTCCTAACAATGAACATGCTAAAGATAATGCAGATCCCCACTGTCCTGCACCAGTTTCAGTAGTTAATCTTTCAGCACCTGCTTTTTTAGCATAATATGCTTGCGCAATTGCAGTGTTGAGCTTGTGACTGCCCACTGGGGACTGGTCTTCACGTTTGTAGAAGATTTTTGCAGGAGTATCTAGGTATTTTTCGAGTCCGGTAGCTCTGTAAAGGGCTGAAGGCCTTCCGATCTGTTTATAAACTTTTCTAACTTCTTTTGGAATTTTTATCCATCTTTCTGTGGACATTTCTTGTTCAAGAACGTACTTTGAAAATAATTTTGGCAAATTATCTATCTGGTGTCCTTCATCTGTTTGTGTCGATGGGGGAAGTTCCACAGGAAGATCTGCAGCAATATTGTACCATTTTTTCGGTGTTTCCTTTTCTGAAAGTGTTATTTTATACATTTAACCACCTTGTTATATATTTTTATGAATTTCATTACATATTCCATCTTTGATTTACAATCAGTCAATTTTTAGAATTTTTCCAACGAATTTTCGTAGAAATAGTTTGAATATTTTATATTTTATGCTTTACTTAAACCTTTGTTGTACATATCTGTACATAGATTTTTTGATAATTTAATATATGATCTGTAACAGAACATAGCGCATGAAGATACTGGCCGTGGATATAGGGGTTGGCACACAAGATATTATGTTGTACGATTCAGACGATACAATAGAAAATTCTTTTAAAATGGTGATGCCTTCTCCCACAAGGATAATTGCTGAAAAAATAAAAAACTATCACAACGACATTTTTATTAATGGAAATACCATGGGTGGAGGTCCAATAAACAAGGCCATAAAAAATCATCTTGATCGTGGTTACAGTGTAACAATGACTGAAAGTGCTGCAAAAACAGTAAGAGATGATTTGGACAGGGTGAAAAAGCTGGGAATAAGAATCATACCTGACAACGAAAAACACCCTGAAATCGGATCCATCGAACTGAAAGACATAGATCTAGATGCAATTAAAGAAGCATTTGCTAAGTTTGATGTGGAAATGGACTTTGATGAGTTGGGGATTGCTGTCCAGGATCATGGATATAAATATGGATTGGGGGATAGAAACTTCAGATTCATGAAGATCAAAGAAAAACTGAACGAACCCAGACTTCCAGAAGAATTTGCCTTCCATGGAGATGTTCCAGAGTATTTCACACGTATGAATGCAGTTCTAAAATCTCTAAGAGGATACAAACCCACCTTGATGGACTCTAAATTTGCATCGGTGTGTGGGGCTACATGTGACGAATATGTGAAAGATCTCGAAAGTTACATAATTATGGATATCGGCAATGGTCATACACTTGCAGCTTCCTGTGAAGATGGGAAGATAATTGGCGTTTTTGAACATCATACCAGAGCACTTACAGCCAAAAAGCTTCAAAATTTGGTTAAAAAACTTGAAGAAGGTACAATAACCCATGAAGAAGTGCATGAGGATGGGGGTCATGGGGCGTGGGTTACCGGACCCATGACTAAATGTGAATGCATTGTAGCAACAGGACCATTGAGGGAATTGTTGAAACAAACAGATTTTAAGGTACACAACGCTGCTCCTGCTGGTGATGTAATGATGACAGGTCCTGCCGGTCTTATTAAATCGATCATTAGGAAATAATTTTAGAAATAAGTAAAAATAACAGGTTTTAAGATGATACTGGATCCTCATATACACAGCACATATTCAAGCGATTCTACAGCAGCTCCTAGGGATATTATAAAAAGAGCAAAAAAAATTGGCCTAGACGCCATTGCAGTGGCAGATCACAACACCATCAAAGGATCATTGGCCACAATTAAGGAAGCAAAAGATTTTGAAGACTTCGTAGTTGTACCGGCAATGGAAGTGAGTTCAAGTAAAGGCCATATAGTGGCACTAGGCATCAAAGAGGATGTAGAAAAGGGTTTGTCACCAGAAGATACAGTTGAAAATATCCGTTCTTTGGGTGGTATTGCAGTAGCGGCTCATCCATTTGTTAGTTACAGGGAAGGGTTATGTGATAATGTTAAAGAGTTAGACATAGATGCAATAGAAACCTTAAATTCACGATACATTTTTGGTTACTCCAATTGGAGGGCAAAAAATTTGGCTGAACGTCGAAACCTTCCTGAAATTGGTTCCAGTGATGCTCATTTCATAGGAGCTATAGGTAGTTGTGTAACAGAATTTGAAGCTGATTTTTCGTATCAATCTATAATTGAAGCAATACTATCTGGAAAAACCACTGTATACGGTGATAGAACTCCTTTGCCTCTTATTTTGAAAGAAGTAATCAACAAGAAGATCAAAAAAATTGGATGAATTGGAATAATAAACAGCTTATACAAAATTTTATAGCATAAAGATCCATATTAAAACCATGATACCTCAAATTATGCAGTATATCCGAGAAAACTTCATCTATTTACACCCCGGTTATACTACACTGAACACCGTTGTTTTTGGATTAATTCTGGGTATTTCAATTCTTTTAATCATAAAAATGTTTAAATACATAAAAAAGGATCCAGCTGATCTAATAATACCTCTTGTACCTTTCATATTTTTTGGTTCAAGTGCTAGAGCACTGGTTGATAACAACATTTATCCACTCACATATCTCCTTGTTACCCCTGGAATATACATTTTAACAGGGTTACTAGCAATAACATCTGTACTTTCAGGGTACTATATCGAGAAAAAAACTCAAATTGATTATAGATACATAATATTCGGGGTGGGTGCAGTGATGTGTGTGCCCAACATAATATTTTTAGGACCAATCAACGTTGTTGCAACCTTCCAAGTTCTGGGTGTTTGGGCTTTAATATCTTCAGTTTTTATATTACTGCGAAATAAATGGTCTTTACTCAGCAATAAGATCAATTTAACGGTTTTAATGGCCCATCTTTTTGATGCATCTTCAACATATGTAGCAGTGGATTTTTATGGTTACAGTGAACAGCATGTACTTCCAAGTGCACTAACTGGACTTGTAGGAACTGCAGCTGTGATGTTTCCACTCAAAATAGTTGTTATATTGGCCGCATTATATGTTATAGACAGTTATATTGAAGATAAAACAATTGCAAACATGTTGAAGTTGGCAATATTCATTTTAGGACTGGCCCCTGGCTTGAGAAATTTCTTGAGTCTGATAATGGGAACAGTGATCTAAACATCTATTCAACAACAACTTTTTTTAAAGATTGAATGAAATAGTAATATAAATATCAAACCAAGAGGTCTTTCAATGTACATAGAAACAGTCAAACAGACTATGAATCTTCCAGATACCGTTAAAATTCTGGACACTACCCTGAGGGATGGAGAACAAACACCAGGAGTGGCCCTAACTGTAGATGAAAAGATAAGAATAGCTAAAAAGTTAGATAAGTTAGGAGTTAACACTATGGAAGTTGGATTTCCTGCTTCCTCTGAAGGTGAAAGAAGAGCTACACGTGAAATTTTAAAACTGGAACTTAACTCACAAATATGTGGTTTGGCAAGACCTCTTCGTGTTGATTTAGATGCAGCCATAGACTGTGACGTGGATTATATCCACACATTTATTGGAACTTCTCCACTGCATCGGGAGTACAAGCTCAAGATGGATAAGGAGGAAATTTTAAATAAATCCATTGAGGGTGTTGAATACATAAAGGATCATGGAATTACAGCAGAATTTTCAGCTGAGGATGCTACACGTACTGAATTTGATTATCTTAAAGAGATATATTTGGCTGTGGAGAATGCAGGTGCTGATTTCATAAACGTTCCAGACACTGTTGGGGTAATGATCCCGAATTCCATGAACTATTTAATTTCTGAACTCAAAAAAATACTTAAAACACCCATTAGTGTTCATTGTCATGATGACTTTGGATTGGCAGTAGCAAATTCCCTGAGTGCAGTTGAAGCCGGAGCTAGTCAGGTACATTCAACTATAAATGGCTTAGGGGAGAGAGCAGGGAATGCATCACTAGAAGAGGTTGTTATGGCGTTAACAGCACAATACCAACTCAAAACATCTATAGATACACGACTATTAGTCGATACCTCAGAGTTTGTGTCAAGAATAACAGGCATAAAAATGCCTCCAAACAAGGCAATAGTGGGAGAAAATGCATTCGCACATGAAGCAGGGATCCATGTTCATGGAGTTCTTCAAAAAGCAGAAACTTACGAACCAATCACTCCAGAAATGGTTGGCCATACTAGGAGAATAGTACTCGGGAAACATACTGGAGCAAATGCTATAAAGGCAAAGCTCGAGGAATATGGAATAGAACTCAACAAAAAACAATTCACAAAAGTTTTCGATCAAGTTAAACGATTAGGGGATAAGGGTAAATGTGTAACAGATGCGGATTTAAAGGCCATGTCTGAAACTGTTCTCGGAAAGGCACATAAAGAAATTGTTAAACTTGAAGGTTTCTCAGTGATGACTGGTGATAATGTAATGCCAACAGCCACTGTAAAGCTTAACATTAACAACAAGGTTAAAACAGCTGCAAAAACTGGTGTTGGACCAGTTGACGCTGCGATTAATGCAATACAAAGTTTAGTAAGAGAAACTGCAGATATTGAACTGAAAGAATATAATATTGAGGCAATAACTGGTGGGACCAACGCTCTTGCAGAAGTATTTGTTATTATGGGTGATAAGAAGGGTAACAAAGCTACTGGAAGATCAACAACGGATGACGTAGTTATGGCGAGTGTTGAAGCGGTTCTAGATTCAATTAACAAGATACTTATTGAACGTTGAACAACTATTTTTTTAGTTAGTTATTTAGGGGGATACAATGGGGCCTAATATACTGGTGGTAGAAGATGAAAGGATAACTGCAGAAGATATCAAGAGTGGTCTAGAAGGTTCAGGTTACAATGTAATAGATATGGTTGCATCAGGGAAGGAAGCTATTGAAAGTGCAGGAAAATTTCAACCAGACCTTGTTTTAATGGATATTAAATTAAAGGGCAAAATGGATGGAATCGAAGCTGCAGGACAGATCAAATTAAAATATGATATTCCCGTCATATATTTGACAGCATATTCTGATGAATATACTATTAATCGTGCAAAAGCAACAGATCATTCTGGATTTATTTTAAAAGAAGAGACTGGACTGATTAAAAAACCTTTCGAAGAAAGCGAGTTACAATCTGCTATAGATATCACTCTTTATAGGCATAAAATGGAAAAGACTCATGATAATTTGCTTTCTGCAATGCTTAAACATCACAATGAAGCTGTTATTGCAACCAGTTCAGAAGGTTTTGTTAAATTAATGAATTCTTCTGCAGAAACCTTAACAGGATGTAAGCTGGATGATGTTATTGGAGGAAAAGTCAATGATGTTTTCGAGCCCCTAAAAAATTTTGATTCATTTGATGAAATCCAAATGAAGGAACATCTACAAGAAAAGGAGCATATCCTAAAAATCCAAGGGCAGGAATTACCAGTTAAATGTGATTTAAAATCCATTATTGATAATGATGGGAAGGTAAGTGGATTTATCATAGTATTTAAACAAAAAGACCAATAAATATTGAGGTATCCTCATGATACCTGTAGATATTCTGATTGTTGAGGATGAAGGAATTACTGCAAAAGGATATCAAAAATAGCCCGGAAAAAGAAGGGTATAATGTAATAGACTTAGTTACTACAGGAAAAGACGCAATCAGATTTAGCGAAGAAAAAAGGCCAGATTTGGTTTAATGGATATTGAACTGGAAGGTAAATTTGGATGGAATAGATGCAGCTAAACTTATTGAATCGAATTAAAAATTCCTATTATCTATTTAACCTCTTATTCAGATGAAAATACCCTTACGAGTGCAATCCTCAAATCCATCTGCTTTTATAATTAAAGAGCCTTTTGAATTTCTTCATAAACCTTTTGAAGAAAATGAGCTTTATACTGCTATTGAATTATTCTACATAAAAATGAGTAGAACCTGAAAGCTATCGTACTAAAACCCATTTCAACTCCTAAAATCTGTCATGGTATCAGTGAGTGATGGTGCTATTGCAATGGATATTGATGGAAAAATAATGTTCATGAATCCATCTGCAGATAGTTTTACAGGAACATCTGAAGAGAATTTACTAGGTTCCCATGTGGAAAACTTGATACCAAAGATTTAAAGGACATTAACGAGAGTTTAAATTTAACAGGATTTTCTAAAGGAGAATTTTTACTAAAAATTGATAATATGGATTTTATTTCAGTGTAAGGTACGCTTATTCCAATTAATAATGAATCAAACTAGTTTGATGGAATTATTTTTATCTTTAAAAAATAAACCTTCACTAATTAACTGATTTGGCCTAACTAACTTTATTTACTTTTTCAATCTAGTTTTAGGGAATTACAAATAAATAAGTCTACCTACTTTTATTTTAATCGCTAATTATCAATTTAAACTTGAATGAATGTAGAAATTTGATATTATCTCTATTTGGCTATTTATTTATAATTAATCTGTTCAAAAAGCTCTTATCAACATAAAATATATATAATATTAAATATATCTAAACAAACAGGGTATTATTTGGAGGTTAAGCGATGCCAGAGGAAAATATTGTATACATTGGAAATAAACCAGTAATGAATTACGTTTTAGCAGTAGTAACACAAATGAATGGCGGAGTTTCTGAGGTTGTTCTAAAAGCAAGAGGTAGAGCAATTAGTAGAGCTGTTGATGTTGCTGAGATAGTTAAAAATAGATTTGTTACTGATGCTCAAGTGGAATCTATAAACATAAGCACAGAGGAAATTATGAACAATGAAGGCACAAATACTAATGTTTCTGCCATAGAAATTCAGCTTTCAAGGGATGATACTTCCATCTGAAGCCTATTAAAACTAGTTTTATATCTGTTATTTTTGTATTTTTAATATTTTTTAAAAAAAAATTAATAAGGGAAAAATTTATTCTTTCCCTTTTCTTCTTCTTCTTAGTGTCCTTACTGCTAACAATCCTCCAACTATGACCACAACTATGGCTACCACATAGTAGAGGTAATTAGAAACAGGTCCGGTTTTTCGTGAGAAGTCTATTGCATACATGTTCCCGTTGTTATCACCTGCGAATATATCGTCACCGTAAACTATTGGTGAACTTAATGGTGAATTAAAGAGGTAATAACCTGGTGTATAACTCCATTCTTCTTTTCCACTGTATTTGTTTAATACATAAACGGTTCCAGTTTCAGATGTTACTACAATATTATCTCCCATAATTGCAGGGGTTGTTTTAACATTTCCGGTATTTACGGACCATTTAAGTTTTCCGTCACGCATATCCAGAGCAGTAATATTTCCGTTGTCTGAACCTATGAAGAGTGCATTGTCGTTTGGATCTAGAAGTGCTGATGATTTTATAGAATCATTTAGATTATAATTCCATAAAACTGAACCATCTGCTGTATTCAGTGCGTAGAAGTTTCCATTATCTGTTCCCATGTATAATGTTGTGTTGTTAATTGCAGGAGATGATCTGACAGCACTACCTGTATCATATGCCCATGCTTGTGTTCCGTTAGTTATTCCCACGGCATATATTTTCCCATCGTCAGATCCGAAGTATACTGTACCGTTATAAACTGTAGGGGAGGATTTAACTGCATTTCCAGTTTGGAATTCCCATTTCTTTGTACTGTCATTGGTATTTAATGCATACAATCTTTGATCATCTGATCCGAAGTATATTATTCCATTATCTACGGCTGGAGTTGTTTCAATCGAATTTCCTGTTTTATATTTCCATACATCGTCTCCAGTCTTTTTATTTAAAGCGTACAGATAACTGTCTCCCGATCCGAAGTATACATTATCTCCAACTACTACTGGTGCGTTTGTTATATTTCCTCCTGCCTTATAATCCCAAACTTTTGTACCATCTTCGAGATTAAGGGCTGAGAACAAGCCGCTGGTTGACCCGAAATAAATTAATTTATCAGAAATTGCTGCTGATGTTAAAATTCCAGAAGTTTGGAATAACCATGTGTCTGGATTGAAATCAGAGGCTTCATCCATGTATGCTGTATGATTCAAATTTTCTTGAAACATTGGCCAGTCGGTTGCTGAAGCAGTAGCAACTGTCATTGGAGCTATGATGAAACTGAGCATCATAATTCCAATCAATATATTCTTTTTTCCAATCATTTTATCACCTAATTATTAGATTTAGTCATTAGATTACTGTTTAATCCATTATATGTCCCTGTTAAATTTCGTAACTCCTAAGTAGAAAAATATTGCTGTAAATCCTAATAGTACCACAATATCTATCCATATGTCTCCCACACCTGATCCTTTCAACATAACTGCTCTCAAAGCATCGTTAACATATGTTAAAGGCAGGATATACGCAATTTTTTGGAATATCCATGGCATTGTTTCTATAGGGTAAAATACACCTGATAAAAACATCATGGGCATGGTGATGGGCATTACAGTCTGCATGAAATCTTCCTGGGATGAAACCCTTGCAGATACCATAATCCCAAATCCAATGAAACATAACGCCCCTAGTATTAACAGAAGAATGGTCAACACCATACTACCATTTATAACAATTCCAAATAGGATTATGGCTGCTGCAATTAAGATAATTCCCCGCCCAGTTTCTTGAACTAATTTGGATATAATTTTTCCCCCAATAACAGTTGCGACACTAGTAGGGGTCATGAACAACCTTGCAAGTTCTCCTCTTTCTCTTTCACCAGCTACAATTTCTCCCATACCAAACACACATCCAAAGAGGATGGTCATTCCGATAATTGCAGGAGCAAGGAAATTTAAATAACTAATATTTCCATATAACTTGTTTACCTCAACATTAATCGTGTTCAATATACTTTGGTATGGAGATACTTGAGTTCCATTTACCTGACTACTTGAAACTGATATTGATGATGATTGAAGCTTTTGTTCGGCTATCTGCTGGTTTATCTGACTAAACAAGCCTTGAGTGGCTGGGATAACTGCACCTGCTGCCAGTTGATCTGAAGAATCTACATCGATCACTATACTTTTTGGGGATGTGTCATTCAGAGTATCATAATTCGTGGGAAGAATTATGGCTGCTTTCGCCTGTCCATTTTGAACCATCTGTAATCCTTTATCCGGATCCGTGGTTATCTCCTTAACATCGTACAACGTGTTACTTTTAATTGCGCTTAGTGTTGCATCAGACAGAGTACCTTGGCTTTGGTCTACTACAACTACTGGAATGTTGTTTATGGTTCCTCCCATACCATAACCAAAAAGGGTTATCATGATAATGGGGAACAAAAATAGGGACAGTAAACGGGGTTTATGTCTCCATAGGACCATCAAATCTTTTTTGATCATCCACATAATCTTTTTAGTTTCAACCATCTTCTGCACCTTCTTCTTTATTTTTTGAAGTCACACTCATGAAAACATCTTCCAATGAAGGATCCTTAGTGGATATTGAAGTAATAGTTCCTCCATTGTTGATTATTTCCGAAATTATCTTACTCACAGATTCATCTTTGGAGTCAATATCCATGACTATCCTTCCAGAATCGTGTTCATCCAATAAATCAACTTCAGGTAAGTTTTTCAGACGATCTGTCATATTTTCATCTAAATTGCTGATCATTACACTTAATTCTTTTAAATCTCTGGTTTCACGTTCTATTTTTTCTTTTAATTGGTCATAAGCTGCATTATCTTCAACAGCACTTTCCTTTCTGAGTTCATCCATAATCTTAATGACATTGGAGGTTTCGGAAGATCGAATTTCCTTTTGTTCATGGATCATGGTGTCTTTAAGACCTCTGGGTGTATCATATGCGGCTAGAACTCCTCCATTAATAATTCCTATTTTATCACAGAGTAATTCGACCTCGTACATATCATGGGAACATAGGATTATGGTACGTCCCTCTGAATTTAGTTCTTCTACTAAATCCCATAAAACCCTCTTGGTTGTTGGATCTAATCCTATGGTTGGCTCATCAAGGAATAATATATCTGGTTGATGTATTAAACTGGCAACTACTGATGCTTTTTGTTTCATACCTCCAGATAATTGTTTTACTAACTTGTTTTCTGCATATTTAATGTCAACAAGTTCCATCAATTCTTCAGCACGACTTATTTTCATGTCAGTTGATAGTCCGTAAAAGTCTGCACACAGTTCTATATTTTCGCGGACAGTGAGATCCCCATATAAACTTACAAGTTGCGGTACCATTCCAATTTTTTCTCGAACTTCGTTGGGTTGTTTTGAAATGTCAAATCCAGCCACATTTGCTGTTCCTCCAGTTGGCTGTATTAAACATGTGAGCATTTTTATGGTTGTGGTTTTTCCTGCACCGTTTGGTCCTAAAAAACCGAAGATACTCTTGTTGTCTATTTTCATGTTGAGTTGGTCAACTGCTAAAAAATCATTGTTATATTTTTTTGATAGATCAAAAGTTTCTATAGCATATTTCATTTTTTACCCCCTTCAATTGTTTTATCAAATATATCATTCCAAAATTCCTCTAAAAGAGCCGTTCTATGGCATTTGAAAACATTTTTGATTCTTTCTAATGTTTGAACACCTTCTTCAGTGATCTCATAGTATTTTACTTTTCTTTTTCCATGAGCTTCCCATGTTCCTTCAATTAATCCTGCATTCTCGAGATCATGCAGTATGGGGTATATTTTCCCAGGTTTTCCCTGCAATTGTCCCGGTTCGACAGGATTGCCCTCATTGATTTTGCTCATTATTTCATAACCATGAATTCTCTCTTTACTAATAATCCAGAGGATCAAGGTCTTACCAAATCCCTTCATGCTTTTTAGAAGTTTAATGTCATATTTTTTAAGCTTTGATAGCTCGAAGTTACAATCCAAATCATTTTCTAATTTATTAGGGTCATGATCTGTGGATTTGGAATCCTCCAAGGGATTGTTACCTTTTTCTTCCATTTTTTTCACTTCACTATATTAAATTTAAATATATCATTTTTTGATATATTTGGATTATATATATAGTTTTTGTTTATATCAAAATTCAATATAAAAAATAATATATCATTCGAGTTATGATAAGAATAAATATGAAATTGGGATTTTCAACTCTAGCACTTTTTATGAGTTCGCTGGAAGATTGTCTTGAAACGGCATCAATGGATGGGTTTCAACTGATGGAAATTCTCTGTGAAGGACCATACTGGCCAAGAAATGTTTTGGCTTCGAATAATGATTTTGATGTATTCGATTCTTATGACATAGATGTTTATCTGCATTCTCCCACAATCGATCTTAACCCGGGTAGCTTAAACCCCGGGATTCGTGATGAAACCCTGAAACAGCTCAAAGAAACAGTAGATTTTGGAGTTAAAATTAATGCTAAGGCAATTACAACTCACCCTGGCCTGATACATCGGTTAGAAGAAAGGGTACGTAACTTTGGTATTGAACATGCAATAAATGTTCTTAGAGAAGCCAATAATTATTCAGAGGAAATGGGGATCAAATTTTCCATTGAGAACATGCCCAACAAATATGCATACTTTTGCAACAGCGCAGAGGAACACAAGTTTTTCGTTGAAAAATGTGGATCATATGCAACAGTTGATACTGGCCATGCTAACACATCGAGGGATGTTAAATCATTTTTTAAGCTGAAAAAAATTATTTATTACCATCTAAATGATAATGAAGGGGAAAAGGATCAGCACTTGACTTTAGGAGAAGGTACGTTGGATTTAAATCTTCTAAATGGTGTTAAAAATGGTATCATCGAACTGAACAACTATCAAAATATTCTCAAAAGTCGGGATGTTCTTAAGACCACATTTAGCTAAAATTTATGAATGATTTTAGGCATGCCTAAAAAAAAACATAAGTTTTATAAGTAGGGGGAGTTAATTAGGATACATCCCTATAAAATTAGGCATACCTAATTTACAGGGTTAAAAATATGGTACGTTATATGTTCATCCTCAGCTCAAAATGTATCACTGGACCATATTTTTCAATTTAACTCTTTTTTAGGCGAATTTTAAAATTATTATAACAAGTAATGCATAAAAGTTAATCAAACTCTAGAATATACCAATTACGTTACAGTTAGTTGAGGGAGTTAAATGGTGAGCAAAGTTTATTTCACAGATTTTAGATCGAAATCCAACCAGGATAATAAATTGAGTAAAGTCAAAACTTATTTGATGCTGGAAATTTCCAGGCATTTATCGATGAAGACGATTTAATGGCGGTTAAACTCCACTTCGGAGAAGAAAGTAACGATTCTTATATCAATCCAGTACTGGTTAGACAAGTAGTGGATAAAATCGCAGCTGAAGGTGCAAAGCCATTCTTGACAGATACCAATACTCTTTATTATGGTAGCAGACATAACTCACAGGATCATCTAAAAACTGCTATTTTGCATGGCTTTGATTATTCTGTAGTGGGAGCTCCTTTAATTATAGCAGATGGTTTGAGGGGAGAAAATTGGGCTGAAGTTCAGATCAATCAGAAGCATTTTGATAAGGTTAAAATCGCTGGTGATATCCTTAATTCTGATGGCATGTTAGTGTTGTCTCATTTCAAGGGACATGAAATGGCAGGATTTGGTGGGGCAATTAAAAATTTGGCAATGGGATGTGCTTCTGCTTCTGGAAAAATTGAACAACACGCATGTTCTAAACCAGTTATAATATCGGGATGTAATAGCTGTGGGAGGTGTTCTGATTCTTGTCCAGTATCTGCAATCAAAATATCAGAAACAGGGGCTTCAATAAATTATGATAAGTGTATAGCATGTAATAATTGTCTTGGAGCTTGTCCAGATGAACTAATAAGACTTAACTGGTCAACCATGGAAGAGTTCATAGGGGGAATGGCAGAATATGCACTTGGAGCAGTCAAAAACAAAACTGAAAAAACAGGATACATGAATTTTCTCATGAATATAACACCGGAATGTGACTGTTTACCATACAGCGACAGCCCCATAGTTCTGGATATAGGTATCATGGTTTCAAATGATCCAGTGGCCCTTGATGCAGCATGTTATGATATGGTGAATAATCAGTACGGACTCGAAAATTCCATGTTAAAACACAATCACCAACATGGTGAAGATAAGTTTAGAGGTTTATGGAAGAATGTTGACGGTCGCAGACAACTTCAATATGGTCAAAAAATAGGTTTGGGAAGTTTAAAGTACGAACTGATCGATATCAGTTGATGAAGGTAGTCTCGGTTCAGACTTTTAAGATACTTTTCTTAGTATAAATTTCAAGGTATTTTTTTGATAATCTGTAGTATTGTGCAGATCATAACAGATAATAATAAGTGGGGTTTATAATTAAGTATTGAACATTAAGGAGGCCCTTTTATGGAGTTTGTTGTGTTCCTTATAATTCTTACAATATTGGTTGCGATAATAGCTTTGATTAAGAATAAAATAAAAAATGAGCCTTTAACAAGATTAATTATAATTAGAACATTTTTACTTTCATTTTTAGTAATATCCGTGGGTATAGGATCGATATGGGCATTTATAGGTCATGCATTTCTAGCTACACAGGTTGCTGAAAGTATAGGGTGGGCCACAGGCAGCCCTTTCCAACTTGAAGTTGCATTTGCTAACCTTGCCATTGGAATTCTTGGAATTTTATGTTACTTCTTCAGAGATAATTTCTGGGTAGCTACGGTAATTGCAAGTTCAATTTTCCTTTTGGGAGCAGCATATGTTCATGTGATAAATATTATCAGTTACTCCAATTACTCTGCAGGAAATGCTGGGACCATATTTTTCATGGACATTGTAGGTCCTATAATCCTCATAATTCTTTTGATACTTTACAAATTTATAGAAAGACAGCAGATTGATTAAAATGAAGACTAATGATAACCACAATGTTTGGTTAACTACTAAACGAATTGAAACACTTGTTGATGGTATATTTGCAATTGCAATGACCTTACTCGTGTTGAACATTGATCTGCCCCAAATGTGGGGTCCTGTTTCAGATCCTGCTATTTGGCAGTATATGAACTCTTTATTTCAACAGCTTGGAATTTATGCATTTAGTTTTATTTTGCTAGCAAGCTTTTGGCGGGCTCATCATCTACAATTCTTTTATATAAAGCGATCTGATAGTTTTTTAATCTGGTTGAATGTTATTTGGCTTATGTTTGTAGCTCTTGTTCCGTTTTCCACCAATTTTGTAAGTAACTTTGGAGATCATCTATTTCCAATGCTGTTTTTCAATATAAATATGTTTATTATTGGAATTTTCTTCATCTTCATATGGACATATGCAGAAAGAAAAAATTTCTTCATAAAAGAAATGACCCCAGAACATTACAAAATGGTGAAGAAAATAAATTATATTTTACCTTCAGCAGCATTGGTTGCTGTATGTATTACTTTTATGAGTCCAATATGGAGTCCGGTGTCATATTTTTTGATATTTATTATCAAAAATGCACTTAAAAATGATATATTATAATTTAAGGGATTATATGGGTTATCAATAATATCTACAGTAGAACTTTGTCCTTATGATTTGTGTTCTAGAATAATTTTTATTCTACCGTAGACTAATTTTATTTAAGATATGTGTATAATTTTCAATAAATCTTAAAAATCAATGCTTAATAACTCTGAAATATTGTCTATAACATGATCAGCTGCTTTAAAAACTTTATCTGGTGTTTCATCACCTTGTTGTAGTGTAAGAACTCCTACATCTGCTTCTTCGAGTGCTAATATGTCGTTTGAACTATTTCCTACCATCATGACCTTATAATTCTTTTTAAGTCCATTAACTATTTCTTTTTTCCTTCTAGAACTTGCAGTATCGAATATATTTTTTTTAGGAATATTTATGTAGTCTGCAAGCTGCTCAAGCGAAACCTTCCTATCGCCAGATGCAACAAATATCTGAATATTCCTGTTTTTAAGTCCTTCAATGACATCTGGCACTTCTTTGAATATTTTTCCACCAGCAGTAATTGTAAATTCAACTTTTCCGGTTTGCATGTTCACAATGAAACCCGATCCGCTACATATGTGTACGTTATATTCTTTATCTATAACAGCGTTGTAAGTATCCTGCAGATCTTTCATTGTAGAAACATCATTTTTAATTGCATTAAGTAATTCAGATTTGTCTATGTCCACATCCGAGTAACTCACATCAAAATCCACATCATTTTTTCTAAGAAAATCATGGATAGTCTGTTCAGGCCTAGCTTTAACAATACATCTTGAAGGGTCTGTCTGCAAAACAACCAGGGCACGATTTATATTTCGATCAACTATTTGAATTGAATTCGCATAATCACAGATAACTCCGTTTCTAAGATCTTTCAATGCTTTGTAACGCTTTATGAGTGTCCCTGAATTATCGAATACAACAGCTTTCATGTTTAGAGATATAATTTTTTCATCTATAAATATTTCCATTTCATTAAAGTAATAATTGAACGTATTAAAAGATAATAGGGATAATTTGGGCATAAATGTAATAATTTACAACACATAAGAACTTATCACAAAATAAACACCCAAAGCCATTAAAAAGATTCCACTCACACTCATGATTATTTTGTAATGATTGTCTTTCATTATGTTGGATCCTTTAGTTGTGAAGAATGAAACTGTGCTGAACCATCCGAGATCTGAAAACCAGTGTCCTGTTAAAAATCCAACAACTCCTAAAATACCTGCTAATTCAATTCCTTTTAACATGAATGCCCAACCAACAGTTGCCCACCAAATAAAAAAATATGGATTGGATATGCTTGTTAAAATTCCGTTTAATACAGGACTGTAACCTTTGCTATTTTCACTATTTTTATGGAGATCCTCCAATGAATTAGATGATATAGCCATTTGAAACCCCATTATAACCATTATACTCCCTCCAATAATGCCGATCACTACTATTGCAATGCCGGAACCAAACAACCAACCTAAACCTGCAAATATCAGTAGTATAAGGAGAAATTCCACAAGGATATGGCCAATAACTATTTTGGGGCCTGCTGTAACTCCTTTCTTCAGGGAATCTGAAATTGTTACAGTAAGCATGGGTCCTGGAACCATGGCTCCAGAAAGGCCCACAACGAATGAAGTAGCTGTAAAAAGAATAATTCCAATCCAAATATTATCAAACATGTTAATCAACTAATAAAATATAATAATAAAAGTTAAAATTAAAAACAGTCTAATGTCTTTAACTGTCGTTTAGAACCTTCATGATCTCAGTCAGATGATAGTCTATGGTTTGGATCTGTTCTTGATCAAAGGATTTTGATCTAGTTAGAAATCTGTAACGTTCAAATACATGGCCCATTTTATTTAGAACATCTGTTCTGGAAATCTTATTTGAGTACATATAACCACCAGTTTAAGATTTACTTTTTAACTTTATAAATAGTTGTCTTTTATCTATTCTAAGAAATTTATGTTAGTTCCCACACCATTTTTAAGAGCTTTTTCATAGACTTTCCATCCCGTAACCAGATCCTGAACAGCCAAACCAGTTGAATCGAAAACTGTAATATCTTCCTCTGAAGTTCTTCCAACTGTTTTACCGATTATAACATCTCCAATTTTGGATGTGATGGATTTCTTTGTAATAATTCCTTCTTGGACAGGTACATTAATTTCTCCGCTATGCCTGGCCTGTTCCCAGCAATCAATAAATATTTTGGCTTTTTTAAGAATTCCAACTTCAAGTTCCTGTTTGCCTGGTGCGTCTGCACCCATTGCGTTTATATGTGTGCCCTCACTTATCCATTCAGTTTTTAAAACTGGTTTGTTTGCGGGGGTCACAGTTACAACAACATCCATATTTTTAACAGCTTCTTCCGCTGTTGAAACTGCATTAATATCAATATCAAATCTTTTTCTTGCCATTTCTGCAAAATTTTCCCTTGATGAACATGTTCTACAGAATACATGGGCTTTTTCAATATCCATTACTTCTTTCATTGCCATTAATTGTGTAAATGCTTGTTTACCTGCTCCTATAATTCCCAAAGTTTTTGAATCATTATTAGCAAGATATTTGGTTCCCACACCTGCTGCTGCTCCGGTTCTCATATCGGTTATCCATGTCCCATCCATCACCGACAATGGAAACCCTGATTTAGGGTCAAAAAGTTGGATTAAGCCCATAACTGTGGGTAAATTATTTTTTACAGGATTTTCAGGATGAACGTTTACACATTTAACTCCGGCTTCATCCATGTTTTTTATGAAAGCAGGCATTATCCTTAGATCCCCGTTGTATTTTTTAAAAAATAAATATTTTTTTGCAGGCATCTGCACCTTTCTAGTAGCATGCACAGTGTAAGCTGTTTCAACAGACTCAATAACCTCTTTCATTTCTATAAGTTCTTTAATTTCGCTTTGTTTGAGGAGAAGTGTCTCATACATGGTTGCATCTTTCATGAGTATAGTATGGTACTAAGCTTTATATCCAAATTTGGATTTCACTACAAGCTATAGAAATCTTCCAATTAAAATAATATTAACTTCAACCTATTAACAGAGGTATCATGTATATTAAAATTAATTAGGTTAAAAAATGGAACAAAATTTATATGAAAGATTTTGGGAAGTTGACTCCCTTCGTGGGTTTGCAGTTGTTTGCATGATCTGTTACCATTTCCTGTTTGATTTAGCATTTTTTGGCGTACTTTCCATTGATGTTTCATCGGGTACGCTTTGGTTTTTTGCAAGAATAACTGCTTCAACATTCATATTTTTAATGGGAATTTCTTTAACCCTTAGCAGTTCAAGGATTAAACTTTCAAGGAGTTATTTACATAAAAGTCTGTTTAAAAAGTATTTTATCAGAGGATGCAGAATTTTCTTGCTTGGTTTATTCATTACCATGATAACTTGGATTTTCATTCCTCAAGAATTTATAATATTTGGAATTTTACATTTCATTGGAATATCGATTATCTTAGCTTATCCTTTTTTAAAAAGAAAATATCTCAATTTAGCAGCTGGAATTATCATAATCTGCATTGGAATTTATTTACAAACTTTAAGTTTTAACTTCAACTGGTTAATGTGGTTAGGATTTGTACCAAACTCTCTTACCACTGTGGATTACTTCCCTATTTTCCCATGGTTTGGAATCGTTTTATTGGGAATTTTCTTTGGGGGTGTGCTTTATAAAAATTATAAAAGGCAGTTTGAACTACCTGATTTGTCTAATAATTACATTATTAAAGCATCATCATTTCTTGGGAGGCATTCTTTAGTCATTTATTTAATTCACCAGCCAATGATCATTATAGCTTTGTATTTTCTGGGGGTTGTAAATATCAACAACTTCTTCTGATATTTGAGTATTGATCAAAAATTATAATATTGAAGTAAATTAAAAAACAAGTAGATATTAAATTAACTTACGATAAGCAGGGATATTAATATTTATCCAGATTAATTTCAGGTGTGACCATGAAACTATTAGATAAATCAGAATTAATTAAAGATCATGAAATCACGGCATTAGATAATCTAGAAATTTTTTGTAAGGCTATTAATAGCAAAAATAAAGATTATAATGCTTTTTTAGAGATAAATGAAGGTTCGGCACATGAATGTGCAGAAGCCATCGATAAAAAAATCGAGAATGGTGAGAAGGTAGGAAAACTTGCAGGGTTGGTAATTGGAATTAAAAGCAACATCAATGTTGAGGATTTTCACATAACTGCGGCTTCAAAAACCCTTGAAAACTACCTGGGAAGTTATGATGCAACTGTTGTTAAAAGAATAAAACAGGAAGATGGTATCATAATAGGAATGACCAACATGGATGAATTTGCAGCTGGAAGTTCCACAGAAACATCTTACTTTGGCCATACTGAAAATCCAGCAGCTCCGGGTAGAATTCCTGGTGGTTCTTCAGGTGGAAGTGCTGTGGCAGTTGCAGCCGAGATGTGTGACTTGAGTATAGGCTCTGACACAGGCGGTTCCATAAGAAACCCAGCATCTCATTGTGGTGTTGTAGGTTTTAAACCTACATATGGGGTTGTTTCAAGACAGGGTCTGCTTGATCTAGCAATGAGCTTTGATCAGATTGGTCCATTTTCAAATGATGTTAGTGGGGCAGCTTTACTTATGGATGTCATAGGGGGCTATGATGAAACTGAATGCACATCAGTAAATTGGGATTCTCCAAAATTCACAGACCAAGTAATGCAAAATTCACTTGAAGGCACTAGTCTGGGTGTGGTAAAACAATTCTTTGATGTTTCCGATGATAAGATAGTTAATATTGTTGAAGAAAGCATCGATAAAATGAAGGACATGGGTGCTGAAGTGCATGAATTAAGCTTCGATTATATTGATTTATGCTTACCTACATACTACCTCATAAACTATGTGGAGTTCTTCTCAGCAACACGAAAGTATGATGGAAGGAAGTACGGCGAAAGAATTGAAGAAGTTTGTGGTGAGGAAGTCCTTAGAAGAATCTATATGGGCTCATACATCAGCCAAAAAGAATTCAGTGGTAAATATTATAAAAAAGCACTGCAAGCCAGATCACTAATCAGAAGGGAAGTAAACAAACTGCTTCAAAATGTTGATGCAATTGTAGGACCAACTGTTCCCATGTTACCTCATAAGGTAGGAACATCACTCGAACCAATGGATATGTACTCTTACGATGTTTTAACCGTGATTGCAAATCTAGCAGGAATCCCCGCAGGCAGTATGAAGGCAGGGGAAGTGAATGGAATTCCTGTGGGTATTCAAATTCAGGGAAAACCTTTCGAAGACCCTAAAATACTAGGTATAATGTCTGCACTGGATAATATGGATCAAAAATTCTAGAATCCTTCTCATTGGGTTTTTGATAAATCTTTTTCTATTTTTTTCTAAAATTTCTCCAAGTTATCTTTTTTTTATAACAAACATTAATGCTCTATTTTTACTGGAAAAAACCATTATTCAAATCAGACAAATCATTTAGGATTTTAAACAAATATTTAGAAGATTTTAAATATGCAATGTAAAAATTTTAGTTGATGTTTAAAAAATCAGAAATTCTCATGAAAATTGGGGGAGATCATTGGTGTCGCTCTTGAATCAGCATAATAAACTTAACCACTTCGTTACAGAATATTTGGAATTAGCTGGGCAGGGTGGATATTCGATTTCTACGATCTCATACTCTTCACCTTATGATTCTGCCAATTGGATATGAACTCCATCTTTCAATATCTAAATCTGCCTTTGGATAATAGTAAATCAGGTGGGGGAATTACCTTTTAATATTTGGTTAGGGGGCTGATAGATTTGGTAGAAGACCAGCATTTTCAAGCTTTGTACAACCATGGCTGTTGGCATGATCATGATTACAATTTTTTGGACTAACATACAAGTATATCCTCCACTCATATTCCTTTCCAGTTCATAATAGGAATAGGAACAGATATCTATGGTGGATATGGGCCAATAGTATCTGAAAATTTTCCAACTGAGATCAGAAGTACTGCACTTGGTGCAGGTTTCAACCTTGCTCGGAGTACACAGTTTTTAACACCAATCATATTGGCAGTAATTGCAGCTTATTACGGCCTTGGAAGTGGAATATTCATAGGTTCATTATTTGCTTTGAGTGTTGCAATTTTCATATGGACCTCCCCGGAAACAAAGAGAATCGAACTTGAAAGTCTAGAATAATAGAACCATCACACATTAAATGGAAACATTTATGATTGAGGGACAATAAAGATACTTAAGATGAAAAAAATAGGATTTCTCTATGTTAAAGGAGCTTTACCTGCATTTGAGGATTTTGGACACCTTCCAACCCATATTGTAAGGAATAATGGGACTGTAAATGGGTTTAAAATGCATAAAGAACTGGATGGTCTGATAATACCTGGAGGAAGTATAGTAGAATCCCAAAGTGTTGGCAGTGACCTCAAAAGGGAAATATTTAAAATGAATGAAGAGGGTAAATTCATCTTTGGGATGTGTTCAGGATTCCAGCTTCTTGCAAACAAAACAGATATTGGGCGAAAATCACCAAGCCCTATTGAAAAGAAGGGTATGGGAATTCTTGATGTTTCTTTCAGTCCAATGGTAGGAACAGATCGAGTTAAAGCCAACATAGTTAATGAATCCTTCTTAACAAAAGATCTAACAGGAACAACTGTAACTGGATTTCACTGCCATACATACGGCCAAATATCTGGAGATGCCAAACCAGTGTTGAAATCCCTTGTGAAAAGAACAGATTACCGAAACGATCCTCGTGAAATAATTTCTGGAGTCACAAATGACCAAGGCAATGTAGTGGGACTCATGCTACATGGAGCACTGGATGAAAATCCTGAACTTAGAAACAACTTGCTTGAATTCATAGATGCTGATGAGAAGGAAGAGGTTGAAATCACATCTGCCAACAAAAGTTTGTTGAGACAAATAAAAGCAGAAATGGGTATAGACACAGGGATAAAGATTAAAAAACCAAAAATGGAACCAATTCATAGTCCAAAAATGATTATGATGGCCAGCACAGGATCTGATTCTGGAAAAACATTCATAACAACTGGGATAATTGGAGCTTTAAGCAAACGTGGAATGAGGGTTGCTGCCATAAAAGTAGGTCCGGATATAAGAGATATTGTACCGTCTCTCTACTTGAATAAAGAGAAAATGGAGGATTTTTCATCCATAGAAATAGGAAATCTGGGATGGATGGGTTTGGATCAGGTAATCCAAGCTGTTAATTCTAAAAATTATGATCTGGTCATTGTTGAAGGTGTGATGAGTATTTTCACAGGCCTTTTAAACGAAAAAATTCCATTTTCTTCAGCTGAAATCGCTTTGGCTGCGGATTTATCGGTTATAATGGTTTCACCATGTAATAAAGGTGGAATTGAAACAGCTGCAGTGGATGTAACTGCACATGTAGAAAAAATGGAAAAATTAGGAATAAACACAGTGGGTGTAATTCTAAACAAAGTCTACGATGAAAAAATAGCAGATAAAGCAGGAGAATATATTAAATCCAGAATTAAACCAGACTATTTTGTTACAATTCCCAAGGTGAAGCTCAAAGAAAGAGGAAATATGCCTGAAGTAGAGATCAAATTGGAAGATTTCTGTTTAAACGCAGTGAAAACTGTTGAAAAATATTTGGATGTTGATGAAATCATAAAACTAGCAGCTACACCGAATTTTTCTGATTATAAAGATTTTAATACCCTATTAAACCGCTTTAAATCTTAAAAAAAGTTAAAATAACGACTTAATTGTCGTTTTCCTTGTAATTTTTGTAGGCTTCAATGAGATCTGCACCACTTAAAAATACCAAGCCATGTTCTTTGGCATATTGCTCTGCTTCTGCTGTAGGTAAAGAACCTCCAGTTTTATCATCCATCATCTCACAACATACAGCTACTTCTGTTAGGCCTGCCATTTCCATGAGAGCTATGCTCATTTCAGTATGACCTTTTCTACTTAGCACATGTCCTTTTGCAGCTCTTAAAAGTGTAACATGTCCGGGAGCTCGGAAGTACTTTCCAAATTCTTTTTGTTTTCCTTCTTTACAAAGTGAAGCAAGTTCACTGATGGTGCAAGCCCTATCGTTGTCTGTAATTCCAGTGAAAGTTTTTCTGTGATTTACAGTTATAGAAAATGCAGATTTTTCATCGTAAGGTATATCATTGGGATTTAACTCTGCAAGAACAGGAAATTTTGAACTGGCAATATCCATGATGTCAGTCATGAATGGAACTCCAAGAGCATCTGAATTTTCTGAAGATAATGGTACACAGAACAAACCTCCAGCATCATTTCTTATCTGGGTCATATGCTCTGGAGTCATAAACTCAGCAGCCACTATCATATCTGTTTCACGCTCACGGTTATCACTGTCAAATACTAAAACGATCTCTCCATTTTTCAATGCTTCTATTGCTTTTTCTATCATTTGATCACTCTTTATAACATTAATTGAATTTATTCATATTATTATGGTTACTTCATCTCCGTCCATGAATTGGAATTGTTTCCTGAGATTCTTGTCGGTAATAAATTCTAATACGTCCTCATCATGCTCACTTTTCGCTGGAAACACAAGAGCACCATTTATTTCGTTGTTTATGTTGGCTTCAATATATTTAACATCTCCAAACTTACCTTCACCATGAATTAAACCAAATTTATTTTTAGGTAATGTCTTCATGGAATTTATTGAGTCTGAATCAATTTTCAGGTTTAACGTGCCTTCAAAAGGCGTAAAATGGACTTTTTCCTGGAATTGTGCCTTATAAAAATCTTGAGACATGAAAAAGGTTCCTTTACCCATTCCAGAAACTATTTTACCCAATAATTTCATTTAAATCACTATCTCCCATTGGATCATTTAACTGATCTTTCCAGTTAGGTTAATTCGATCATTTAAATTACCAATTGTTTTAGTATTGTATTTATTTGGTAAAACCTTTTTTTGTTAAAAAAAAATATTTTTAAAAAAATTCAATCAATCAATTCAAAGGCGATTGTACTGAAAATAGGACCCCTAATGTCAATTAACTTGTTGTTACTTGTGATATAATTCAATGCCACATCTTCAAGCTTGAGATTCACATCAGAAAGTGACTTTGCAATGGTGGTTCTAATTTCAGATTCGGTTTCACCACCAACAATCATCTCCTCAATCATGTAACATGCCTTGGCAATCACTCCATCCATATATGTGATTCCCAAAGGAATACCGTGCTGTACAGTTTCTAAGGATAAATCATCCTTTACATCATTCTCTGGGAGACCTACAATATTTCCATCATTTATATAAACTGAGTTCCATGAAGCAGGTCCCAGTAAACGGGTGTTTGCTTCAGGTTCAAGAATATTAACCCTTACATTTCTGCCAAGAAATTCACCTTCAAATGCCGTAAACTCACATGGAGATTCTTCATCACTGTATTCAAGGAATTTTTCCTTTAAAATTTCCATCAACTTCTGCCCATCAGTACTGAATGGATAGTAGTTAATATGTAACATTGAAGCGAGTTCTCTGTCTGTTAAATGCCATTTGGAATAGGTTTGAGGATAAACCATTTCTCTGACATCGGTTTGATCATGTAAAATCATGGCTATCCTTTCAGCACCAACCCCCAGGTTCATGACTTGTTTATCAATACCATAATGCGAAAGCGCAATAGGAGAGTAAAGACCGAAGGTCGCCACCTCAACCCATTCATTTAGCACGGGATGATAACCATAGACTTCTGTCTGTGTTCCTGGGATGTAATATTTGGATTTTTTCTCATCAGGAATATACTTGAATTTTTTAAAACCAAAATGCTGGAGTAAATTCTCAGAAACAGCCATGCCTATGTCCAGTGAAATCTCATCATCTACCCATACACAAGATGCAGAATGATATGTCATTAAATGACTCATGTCTTCTTTTTGTTCCCTTCTGAAACAACGATCTATTGAAAATAGCTTCAAAGGCAATTTACTCTTGTTATGAAGGGATTGTAATGTCAAAAACCATCCACTTGTCATGTGTGACCTGAGGGTAGTTCTTGATGATATTGGCTTAAGTTCTCGAAGCTCAGGAAAGACATTTTCAAGTATTCTTAAACCAACAGAATCTTCAACATCCAGTGCTACAGAGACATGATGTACAAGATCGTCTCCACTTTCATCACCCTTTTTGTAACCTCTAAAAACTTCTTGTAAAGCCTGAATTTTCGCATCGTTAATATCAACACCAATTTCTTCAATAACAGCAATTTTATCCATCCCAATACCAATATCTGGCCTTGGTAATCCTGCCAGATAAAAACAGCGATCTAGAACTGCTGGGGCTTCTGGGCCGAATTGTCTGTAGATATCGTCCTGTTCAACAAATACTGGATTTATTGTTTCGTTAAACCCAAGGTTTAGATATGCTTGTCTAAGCTCCCAGATGGTGTTGTATAACATATGGGATTTACCCGTTCTCAATTGAATACGTGGATATTCACAGTCGGTGTGGGGCTTTTTCAATGTTTGGCCAGTTTCAACCCAAGCTTTCTCAAAATCTTTTCTTGCCAATTTTAATAGTTTGTTTGTTTTCAAATTGATGTCCCCATGAGCTTTCTAATCTATAATAAAGTTAACCATTACACATAGGATTTTTGTGTTGATCACTTTTATATTTAATTTTATAAATTTTAGGTTTGAAACAAATAATAAATACCAATATGAATAATTCCATAATATGGAAAGATCGATACATGAATGCGACGTACTAGTAATTGGTTCGGGCGGAGCAGGATGCCGGGCAGCTATAGAAGCAAAAAAACATAATTTGGACGTTACAATAGTTTCTAAAGGTTTATCTTTTAAATCTGGATGTACAACACTCGCTGAGGGGGGTTATAATGCTGCATTTGGATATGTTGATTTAGAAGACAGTGTTCAGGCTCACTTTGCTGATACAATGAAAGGTGGGGCAGATATAAATGATATGAAACTAGTTCAAATTTTAGTCAATGAATCTAAGGATAGATTGATAGAATTAGAATCATATGGTGCAATCTTTGACAGACAGGACTCTGGAAAACTAAATCAACGGCCATTTGGGGGCCAGAGCTTCAGAAGAACATGTTTTCAGGGAGACAGAACTGGGCATGAAATGATGATGGCTCTAAAAGAGGAGGTTATCCGACAAAATATAAATACTGTGGATGAGGTTGCGATAACTTCTTTAATCATGGATGAAAAGAATGAAGGAGTTATTGGTGCGTGTGGAATCTCCCTAAAGGATTCAAATTTCATGGTGTTTAAATCCAAATCGGTTATACTTGCAAGTGGAGGGGCTGGATGGCTTTACCCGGTCACATCCAATGCTGTTCAAAAGACAGGGGATGGATATGCTCTTGCCTATGATGTTGGTGCAGACATGATTGACATGGAAGAAGTGCAGTTCCATCCAACAGGAATGCTGTACCCAGAATCTAGAAGAGGAGTTCTTGTAACTGAAGCAGTTCGAGGAGAAGGTGGAAAACTTTTCAATGTAAATATGGAACGTTTCATGAAGAATTATGATGAACGGGGAGAACTTGCCACCAGGGACGTTGTTGCAAGGGCTATTTATAATGAAATCAGAGAGGGGAGGGGAACCGAGAATGGTGGAGTTTACCTCGACGTCACCCATCTCTCTAAAGAGCTGATAGAAGAAAAACTTGAAACCATGCTGTTACAATTTCTTGATGTTGGTGTTGACATAAGGACACAAGCCATGGAAGTTGCGCCTACTGCACACCATTTCATGGGTGGAGTTAAAATTACTCCAGAATGTGAAACTACCGTAAAAAATCTTTTTGCAGCTGGAGAAGTTGCTGGGGGTGTTCATGGAGCAAACCGGCTTGGAGGAAATGCACTGGCAGATACTCAGGTATTTGGTAAGCGTGCAGGAGAATCAGCAGCTAAAAATGCAGTAACAATTGAACTGGAATCCAACGAAGCTTCAGTAAAACAAGAAGAAGATAGAATAAATAACCTCTTTAAAAGTGGTGATGTACGTCCTCACGAGCTTAAATCAGATTTAATGGAAATCATGTGGGAAAATGTGGCAATAATAAGGAATGAAAGCGGTTTGAAATTGGCACTTGCAAAGATCGAAGAACTTCAAAATAAAGTTCCTGACATGAAAGTATCTTCTGATTCTGGCTACAATAAAGATCTGTTAGATGCCATTGAAATCCAAAATATGCTTGAAATAGCCTCTCTTGTTATTCAATCTGCATTAATCCGTCGTGAAAGTCGAGGATCGCACTTTAGAGAAGATTATCCTGATAGGGATGAGAGATGGAACAGAAGTATTGTTATGAACAAAAATAAAGATTTCAGCTACATACGAAGGGGTATGGGCTGTAACACCTGTAAATTATGAAAGTTTATCCCAATTATCATGCTGATAACTGGGTTAACTTCTGGCTTTAAAAATTTCATGCCCTGACCGGGACTTGAACCCGGGTAATAGGATCCGCAATCCTACGTGATATCCGCTACACTACCAGGGCTTAATTCTTAATTTCTAAATTTTTTTTATCCAAATTTAAAACTAGGATCAAGCAACATAGAACAATTTAACTTTTTATCTATTTAAGGTTTGACCTTCTGATGAATTTTTTTGAAATTGGTTAGGGATATATGAGGGGTACTATGTAACTCAACTGAATCCATGTCAGCAAAAGCCCAAGAACAGAACCAGCAATAACTTGAGATAAAGTATGTTTTTTAAGTTTTAATCGGCTCCACATGACAAATGGTATTATTAATCCTATAATAACTCCAACAAGACCAAAAGTGAATATGAATGCGGCGGTAGGTCCAGCAATTCCCATTGCATGTATACTGATCTTCCAGTAGAAGTTTATTATAAGAATTAAGAGGGTATTTGTACCATAGACCAACATTAGTACAGAAACAATAGCTGGTGCACCAAACCACAACAGAACCAAAAATCCAAGTAAATAAGAGCAAATAGCTAAAATAAGAGGCATAGTTCTTTTGGTTCTATCTGTTATATCCAAGTCTGTGTTCATTTTTTTAATAAGAATTAATGATGTTAAAATTGGTATTAAAGCCCCAAAAGTTATGCTGATTAATGTTGGAACAACAAACTGTTCTGGACCTGCGAGAAAGTAATTTAAAATAATAAATGTTGGAATTGAAATGACAGGTGGATGGGCTATCATTGAAATGAACTTGGCTATTTCAAGTTGTGATAATCGATTGTAGTGAATATTATCCATGTTTTAACACCAACATGCTGGGCATATCAAATAAATCTATTAAATATTGTTGAATCATAAATAAATAGCTATTGAAACAATCCCGGTTGTTTTTTTATCAAAATCGAATTGTAATGTTGTTTAGCATGTTTCCAGTTATGAATCGAATTATTCAAACTAATTGGACAGTTAAATGCAATATAATTGTTACAATCCAAGATATAATTTGTAAATGAAACTGTTTTGTGATTTAACAGCTGTTACAATAATTTGTGCACTGTTCATGTCTCCAGACGAACATATTTCCTGTCCTTTTAAATGATTAACTTCCTCCAAACGATATTTCCTGTTTTTAAGCCTGTTTTTCAGCCAGGTATTGCCGATTTTATTGGCAGATTCAAGATCGTTATCAGATATTGATGATGATAACTGCTCTAAAATTGATGGTTCGTAATTATTCTGTACTGACATTGAATTTAGAGTATCTTGGGCTTGATGAAACATTACCAATTGCAGATTTGAATCTGAAGAATCGATATGGATATGAGCGACTGCAGCTATGATAATGATTATGGGTATGAGGGCTAGCACAGTATCGTAACAAAAAAATATTCCACATTCTTCTTTTTCTATCATTTTATCAACCATAAGGTGATCAAATCAATTTTAGGATGTGGATATCTTGTGTCTACTTTTCTTGGATGCTTTTTACAATTTTATCCTTCTTTTTAATGGAGTCTAGGGCAGCTTTTTGGACTTTTTCCTTCATGAGATCGAAATCTTCAGGTTCAATATCTCCTACAATTTTCTTTATCTTAGTGTAAGCAGCTTCTCTAAACAGGGGTTTTAACTCTTCTTCCCTTCCATCTTCTTTAATCAATTTAGAAATTCCTGAATTGTCCACCAACCCAATTTCACTAATTTTAACACCTGCATTTGAAATTACATTTTTAACCTTTGTTGCAAGATCTTCAGGGGCAATTATCATGAGTGAGTCCACAGAAACTCCTAATGGATCTATTTCAAGTTTTTCCAGCATGTCAAGCACCTTAGGGTTGACCATTTTCCTGATTTTTTCCTCAGAAAAACTCAGTCCAAGACCTGTTGTTTGACTGATCTCATGGGCATCTCCTCTTAAACCGCCGTTGGTAACATCTGTCATTGCATGGACTTCTGACAGAAGTCCTGCATTAAATATTGCTTCAGAAGCTTTGATAAAGCTAATATCCATGGTTTCTCGGACAACATCAAACATACCATGATAAATGGCGGTTGTTGATATGGTTCCTCCTCCAGAACCTTCTGTAAGGAGAATAACATCACCTGATTCTGCTCTTTTTCTAGCTGTTGGCGGATACTCAGAAATTCCAACTGCACCAACTGCACTGACAAGCCTGTCTCCCAAAACCATGTCTCCACCTACTCTGAGTGTGCTTCCAGCAACTAATGGAACGTCCACAAGTTCCGAAACTGCACAGACACCTGCTGTAAAGTCGAACAATTTTCCCACATCACCATCGTCTGCAAGATGCAGATCACTCAACATGGCAACTGGATTTGACCCCATGACGCAGACATCTCTTAAAGTAGCCCTTGCAACATGAAAACCTCCAAGAAAGGGGTATTCACTGAGTCTGGAATGAATTCCATCAACTGCTGTAGTTATGTAAACATCATTTGCTGCCACAGTTGATTTAACAACACCTCCATCGTCTTGGGCTGATGGGGATATATAAGAGCTTGTTTTCGCACTTGAAACTATTTCTGCAATTTTCCGGTGCACAAAGAAATCTCCTGCACCACGTGATCCAACTCCAATGTCTCCCATTGATACACTGGAATGGGTGTAGTTTATAAGATCCCTCATGAATTCGTCTGGATAGGAATCAATAGTTAAGGTATTTTTAACCTCTTCAATGACAGCTGAGGCCATTTTCTCTGCTTTTTCATTGTCCAAGTCTTTAAACTCTAATATTTTGTTTACTAAATTTTTCTGGACAGTTTCTTCATCTTCCTCTTTAATTGATCTTCTCACGAATCCTTCGATATCCACATGCCACACCTTTCTTATATTTAGTTAATTTCTAATAAATTTTTCATACAAATCTCAAAAATAATATTATTGAATATTTATTCTGTCAGTTCAACAAAATTTTTCAGTATCTGAAGTCCTTTGTCACCACTTTTTTCAGGGTGGAACTGTGTTGCATACACATTGTCTTTACAGATTACAGCAGGTACATCAATTCCATAATCCACAGTTGCAGCAATTACAGCAGGATCATTTGGGGCTACGTAGTAGGAATGTACAAAGTACATGAAATCAGATCCTACTCCCTTTAAAATTGGACATTCTCTACGAATTTGCAATTGATTCCATCCCATTTGAGGAATTTTTAATCCAGATTCCTTAAATGAATCGGGAAAATGCAGGACATTTCCTTCAATAACATCAAGTCCTGTTGTATCTGGACTTTCCTCACTACTAGTAAAAAGGATCTGCAATCCCAAGCAGATGCCCAAAAATGGCTTTCCATCCTGTACATGATCATGAATGGCATCTTGATAACTTGCGACTCCTTCCATTGCATTGCCAAATGCCCCAACACCAGGCAGAACAAGCGCTTCTGCATCTTTAATTTCTTTTATTGAAGAAGAAATATGGGTATTGGTTCCAATTTTAGAAAAACCATTTTTAATACTCTTTAAATTTCCAGATCCATAGTCTATTATGGTTATCATGGTTCTATCCCGAAAATAATATGAAATTTTTAAAGATTAAAAGGTTATCTTGCCTTGTAATAATCTTTAACTCTTATTGTGTCGTTGAGATGTGGTGTTGAAACTTCGTGTAGGACAGTGTTTTCTGTGGCAACTATGGAATGTTCTTCACCTGGTTCTATCCTTATGGTGTCATTTTTCCCGAAGTAATCTTTCCTATCGTTGAATTCTATGTAACCAGCACCGCTGACTATGTACATAGTTTCATCCTTCTTTGAATGGTAGTGGAAGGATGTTTGGTAACCTTCCCTTATGAAAAGCTCTTTGGTCAGGTATTTATCGGTGTTTATCAAGATCTTTTCATATCCCCATGGTTTGTCTTCACGGTTTTCATATTCCTTCTTTATGGCTTCAAGCTCTTTAGAAGTGTCAATTGCCATCCAGAAAAGACCATTTTCCTTGTAATAACCTAGTTTGTTGTCCTTTGCAAGCATAGGAAACACAGTTTTTTCTATGTCTCCAACTTCAAAACTTCCGAAGTCTATGTTTCCGTTGGAGAAATATACGCCTCCATTGATGTAGTAATCTAGAACAGGTTTCTCTTTGAAAGATACAAGTCTGTCCCCACTGATTTCTACGATACCGTACGGTGAAACCATCTGGGTTATGAAAATGGACAGAGGATAATCAGATTTTTCGCCCTGTTCAATCATTTTTTTAATGTTCAGATCTGCTACAACATCTCCATTTCTTATTATGCACTGTTCATTATCTTCAAGACTTTCCATACCTAATTTAATGGCGTTTAATGTTCCAAGTGGTTCATCTTCAACTATATATTCAACTTTAACTCCTTTATATTCGTCTCCATATCTTTCACGAATTTTTTCACTTAGAAAACCAGTTAAAAGTAGTACTTTGTCAACTCCAGCGTTTTTGAAGTCGAATAATTGTTTGTCTAGGATGGTATAATTATCTTTAATTTCTATGAGTGGTTTGGGAACTGTTTCAGTTAAAGGTCTCAACCTCTTTCCGAAGCCTCCGCAGAGTATCATTCCAACTGTTCTTGTCATATTATCACCTTACATAATACATCTTTTTTTGGTATGGCTATACTATTGTGACGATTATATATAAAAATTCATTAAACCAATTTCAGTTAATATAATTTGTCTTTACAAACTTTTTTTTCTTTTCAGTACAGAGCAAATCTTCATTCATGTTTGTATATTTATTTGGCCTATGGATCAATCTTGAATATCCATCAATCCCCTTAAACTATCTCCTAAATCTGATGGAACAATTTTATCTGTTCCCAAGGTTTTAGAATGAGCATCTAATTCTGTTACAACATAGTCATATCCAAGGTTTTTCAATGGTTCAACAAGCCTAGGCCCATCTGTAACAGCTATTGTGATGGAATTCACTTTTTCAACAGGAAATGCATGAGGCACACCCAAAATAACAATCAGATCGAAATTATTTCCATTTAAAATCTGTTCAGCTTTCATTCCAGTTTCAGGATACTCGTCCAGCCCCCCTGTGATATGATCGATCTCAATTCCAGTATGTTGGAGTTCTTTTGTTATGTTAGAAGCGTGTCCCCTTATTCTGGGCAATCCCACATTTTCATCCAAGTTGGCAAAAACAGTCAACCTATTCTCTGGAAAATAATCTGCAAACGGAATATTCAGGATGTCAGCAAAGAGATAAGATGTTTCTTTTTTAGCGTTGAGTATGAATGCAATTTTTTTGTTGGATTTGAATGCATTTAAAATAATATTTGCAACTTTAACCTTATTGTCTCCATAGGATGGTCTGATATAGCTTCCCTGTGCCATTCCTCTTGTTTTTTCGATTTCTGTTGCTTTTCTAAGCATCTTTGCCTGTCTTTCAGTTTCTTCTTTAGTGAGTATGCCTTCACTTGCAGCAGCTTCCAATACTGCAATAGCTCCTTCTGTGTTGTCTCCTTCTCCCAGACCTCCATGGGATTCTACTGTGACTACTTTGGCTTTTATATCTGCATTCTTAACTGCTTCCTTCATATCTTCCCCTATGATCATACTGACACAGGTTCCAACAACTCCTACTAGCTCTGGATTGAATAGTTCTTGTACTTTAATTAGGATTTCTTCGAGTTTTTCTGAAGCTCCAAAAATGAAATCATTCTCAGACATGGAAGTTGTCACAACTCTGACACCATCATTTTCTAGTAATCTACCTGTACGAAAACAACAACCATGCGGGCCGTGTAAAACAATCACATCGGCATTCATATCGCGTAATGTGTATAAAGACGCTGCTATTGGGCTTGGTCTTGGATGCAATTTATCACCTCATGAACTTGATAACTGGTATTAAACTATAATGAACTGTGTTATAGATATAACATTAACCCATAGAACTAACTAATTATTTTTAAATGGATTGGTTTCATGAAGATAAAAAATATATTCGGCGGCATATTTGTTGAAAGGCCCAATCGGTTTCTAGTTCATTTCAAAATAAATTCAAACGATAATAATATTGAAATGGCACATTTAAGGGATCCTGGCAGACTAAAGGAACTATTAACTCCAAATGTCAAACTCCTTCTTAGGAAGGCATCCAATCCAAACAGGAAGACTGGATACGATGTTATAGCAGTGCATCATGACAACCAATGGATACTTATTAATTCAGGCTTTCATAGCGATCTAGCCTCTGAACTCATAGAGTCTGGCATGATTGGGGAGTTAAATTCTTATTCAATACAGAGAAGGGAATTTAATTATGGGAATAGCAGGATAGATTTTCTTTTAACATCACATACTTCAAAACACATGCTCTTGGAGGTTAAGGGTTGTACACTGGTTGAAGATGGGTTGGCAAAATTTCCTGACGCACCAACCTTGAGGGGCAAGAAACATCTTGACGAACTTTCAGGTTCAACTAAAAATGGATACGAGGCTGCAGTAATATTTTTAATCATTCGTGATGATGCTGAAGAATTTACTCCCAATACTCTTATGGATCCAGATTTTGCTGCTTCACTAAAAATTGCCCACGAAAATGGTGTTAGGATAATTGCATATTCATTTCAAAATATTTATAAAAACAATATTCTCGAGATCAAACCATTTAAACAGGTAAATATAATTTTAGAAAGTTGAATCAAGATTTTTCATTATCAAATTCATACCTTTCAATTTTCTGGAATTCTTCTGGTTTTCCGATCCCCAGAATGATATCTCTTTCTTCGATAACTGTTTCCAATGGAGGGTCTATGATCAACTTTCCTTCCTTCCCTAGTCCAACAACTACCACTCCGGTTCTGCGATGAATTTCTGACTCCATTAAAGATTTTCCAATCAATAAATTGTTTGAATCGATCTGTATTTCCCTTAGTTCCCTCTCCTTTTGCTCTGCAAGAACATCTTGTACAAACATGGCTTCGTAACCATAATCTATACTCTTGCACATTAACCGTCCCGAAATAACAAATGGCGAAATCACCTGATTCGCTCCGGCTAGTTTTATTTGTTCAATATTTTCGTAGCGTTGAGCTTCTGCTATGATCTTCACTTGAGGGTTCAGCTTTCTAATGCCAAGTATGCAGTGAATTGTACGAGAATCAGATTCCATACCAACAATAACAGCTTTTGCACCAGTTACATTCACTTTTTTAAGATCACTGATTCTGGTGGGGTCACCATGAACAAAATTCACACCAGTTTTCAATGCATTCTTGCGCACATTTTCATCTTCATCGAGCACGAATAATTCACTAGACATTCCAATTTCTTTGATACACTCAATGGTACTTTCTGTCCATCCACAAATTACAATATGTTTCGATCTTTTCACATTTACCAGCCCCATCAACTTGAACTGCTGTTTTTTTGTTATGAACTCAACAATAGACTCTATGGCCACAGCAAATGTTCCTATTCCAAATACTATCAGTGTTATGGTAAAGTACATTCCTAAAGGAGTTTTTGGAGTGTAATCCCCATAACCAACAGTTCCAATAGTTACAAACGTCCAATACAAGGATATTGTCCAGTTATAATTTTCGATTAAATGAAATCCTATGGTTCCATAGGCCACTACCACAATGGTGAGGATCAAAATACGTGTTAATGGTCTTTTAAGAAGTTTTGGAAAGTTATCTCTTACAACTTCAAGTACTACAAACATGTGATTTTAACCTCTTTATGGTCCTAAAAATTACTGTAACTTCGAAGATAGTTACCATACTCTTATCTATGCAAATTGACTTTGTTTAATGATTCAATATATTGATTCGACATATGGCCTGTGAAACCAACTTATAGTCAACATCATCTCTTTTAATGTTACATCATTGGAAATAAATTATGGCCATAAATGTTTTAATGGATATTTTAAATTTGATTGTTGGATTTTATTCTTCTTAAGAATAGATAATGATTCATAATTTAATAAATTTTACTAATCCTCTTTCTCTTAGATTTTTTAAGGTGAAAATAAGGATTTGGTTGCGGATGTGATTAAATTTGCCATTGAAAAAATTCCCAGTCCATAACATTGATTTAAGTTGGATATTGTTATTTATTCAAAATTTTTTCAATTTTATACACTTGCAATGTATGTCTCTCTCTGAAAATTATGTTAAAAATTAACAAATTTTAAAGAGTTTTTAATACAAATAGATAATTAATTAAAACTGGGGTTGATTTATATGGATTATGATGTTCTGATTATTGGTGCAGGTCCTGCTGGAATTTTCGCTGCAAATGAGCTAGCAGATAACATGAATGTTCTGGTTGTGGATAAGGGTAGGGGTCTTGATAACAGAATTTGCAGAGCCCTTGAAGATGGAAAATGTAGAAAATGCTATCCTTGTAATATAACTGGGGGAATTGGTGGAGCAGGTGGACTTTCAGATGGTAAATTAAATCTCAGACCAGATATTGGGGGAAATCTTGAAGAATTTGTTGATACTGAAGATGCATGGAAAATCATAAGCCAAATTGATGAATTATTTTTAAAGCACGGTGCTAATAAAAAGATATTTGCACCAAATGCAGATGAAATAGCTCCAATTATGAAAAAAGCTGCTGCAAATGGAATAAACTTTATTCCAATAATTCAAAGGCACATGGGATCTGACAACACACCACCCATCATAAATTCTATCAAAAAGGAATTGGAATCCAGAGGTGTTGAGTTTATGCTCAATACAGAAGTAATTGATATAATTGTAGAGGGCAATTTGAAGGGAGCTTTGCTTAGAAACAAAGAGGGTGAATTTATACTAAAAGCTAGCTACGTCCTCGCTGCACCTGGAAGAGTAGGAGCTAAATGGCTGTATTCTCAGGCTCAAAAACTTTCCATTCCAGTTAAACATAACCCTGTGGATTTGGGTGTACGTGTTGAACTCCCACAGATAGTGATGGATGAGTTAACACAGATAAACTGGGATCCCAAATTTCATATAATCACAAAAACCTACGATGATTTTGTAAGAACTTTTTGTGTGTGTAACAAGGGATTCGTGGTTGAAGAAGTATACGACGACTTTGTTGGAGTGAATGGACATTCAATGATAAATAAAATTTCTGAAAACACGAATTTCGCTTTTCTTGTAAGGGTTGAACTCACAGAACCTGTGGAGAACACATCAGAATATGCATCTTCCATTGCAAATCTTGCAAACACATTAGGTGGAGGTAAACCAATCATACAAAGACTTGGTGATCTTAAAAAGGGTAGAAGATCAACTTGGAGGAGGTTAGAACGAAGCAATGTTATTCCTACGTTGAAAAGTGTGATACCTGGTGATATTGCAATGGCCCTACCACACAGGGTGGTTGTGGATATTATTGAGGGGCTTGAGTCGTTAAACAATGTAATTCCCGGGGTTGCATCAGATTCAACCCTTATTTATGCTCCAGAAATAAAGCTTTATGCAATGAGATTAGAACTCGATAAAAACTTAAAAACAAAAATTAAAGGTCTTTACGCGGCTGGTGATGGATCAGGTGTTTCAAGAGGGATAGTAGGGGCTGCAGCCACGGGAATAGTCGCTGCAAGAAACATACTCGCAACATATCTTAAAACAGAGAAGGCTAATGGTGTTTAATATTGTAAAGTCCATTAAAATATTCTGAAGCTTGCAGATAAATAAACTCCAACAAATAATGAAAATTCAAATACAACCAGAAGAGCTATGTTTCTCATACCTACATTTCGGATATTGTCAGGTTCTTTAATACTTTTTATGGTGCCTGTGTAACATCTAGATTCCATTGCAATGTAGGACTGCTCTCCTTTGATCCATGTCTTAATAAATAGATTACTTCCTAAGATTCCCATTGATTTGAATGATTTTTTAAATGTTATGTAGCCCAATCTGGTTTCTTGAGAGTGGTACATGTTTATTGCTTCACTCAAAAACAGGAAAATGTATCTGTACATTAGCATTGCAATTTCCAGGACTATTTGTGGAATTTTAACAATTTCAAGAACACAGAAAAGTTCATTCATGGGTGTTGTCAGGGCTAAAAATGCCAAACATGTGAAACAACCCATCATTCTAGCAAATACTAAAAACCCGAGGTTAAAACCATCGGATGTTACTGCTAGGTTGAATAGTCCCAGGTCAAGGATATGGGTTCCAACACCAAATAGTACTGCCATGTAAATGAATGTTATAAATGCAAAGACCAATGGAATGGTTAAAAACTTTAAATAGAACTTCCAAGAAATTTTTGCTTTGAACACGATCAAAATAGACATCACAATAGCAATTATGAGAGGTATTACTGGTGAAGTTGAGATTAAACTCACTAGAAGTGTTATAATGGCAAAAAAAACCTTAAAATATGTATTGGCATCTTTAAGTCCATTGAAATGTGCGTAGTTATCCAGTGTATTTGAAAACATATTCACCATCATCAAAAATTTATAGTCAAAATACCTTTAGTTATTATCAAGTAAACTTGAACAGAATTAGTATTTAAAGTTTTACAATTTAATAGTTTTTCAGAGGTTGTTAAGAAAAGCAACCATAATAATGAGTGAATCTGAATTATTCATTCATAATAGTGTACTAAATGGTATGATTAAACCTTAAAGGATTATGGATGTGCTTAAAACTAGAATGGAGAGATAGAATGAACTGGAAATTGGTGGGAGTAGGTGCACTTATTAATGCAGCTATAACAGTTCTTTTAACCGTGATCTACCTTCCACTATCTTTCATAGGGCCAATTGCTGGTGGATTTATAGTATCTTATTTCAGCCAAGGATATGAAGATTATTCTGGTGTGGATTGGAAGGATGGAGCAGTATTAGGAGCAATTTCTGGATTAATTGGAGGATTAATTCTCACATTGCTATTCATATGGTTAGGAACATTTAACATAACATTAGAAGCATTTACTGGAACCAATACTACATTAATGGCCTATGCAATTCTTCAAGTCACGATAATTGCAAGCTTTATTTTGGGATTGATTGGTGGGATTGGTGGGGTAGCTTTCAAGAACTGACTACCCTCTGACTGTTTAGCAACTTTTTATTAAAAAAATTCAACTTTTTTCTAAACATTTATTCCTTAATTCTTTACTCTACATCTGCATGAACAAAGAATAAAAGATTGCAAGCGCCTCTACTCCTGTTTTTGCCTTTAAAATATAAATTTTTATATTTGGAACTATCAACTACTGTAATATTGTTGAATCCTCTAATTTTTAGAAATTTTTCGATATCTTTCTCTTCAATTCCAAATTTTAATGGTTCGCCTTGTTTTATTAAATACTCTCGTATATTTACCGCTATTCTTTCTAAATTTGTGCCATTTACCAAAGATTCTGGATAAAAATCAAAAATAATAGAACTTCCTTTCTTAGAATTAGTTTTTATGAATGCAAGTATATTTTCGACAGCAGATTGTGGAATATACATGCTAAGCCCTTCCATGATGAATAAGGTTTTTAAACAAGATTTATAACCATATTTGGGCAATTCAACATCAATTTTTTGTGTTTCAAAGTCAATTGGTGCGTATTTAACAAAACTATTTTCTCCTAAGACGTTATTGATGATGGTTTTTTTAAACTTTTGTGTGTTTGGATGGTCAACCTCAAAAATTTCTATCTCATCTTTTAATTCTTCAATTCTGTACGTCCTAGTATCATAACCAGCTCCAAGTATAACCAGTTGTTCTATGCCATTTGTGAAGCAGGTTTTAAGATAATCATCGAAGTATCTTACTCTTGCAATTATTGAACTGCTCAATCCTGGTAAAAGTTGTTCCATTTGGTCAACAAGTATTTTAGCTTCTTCTGGATTGTTTTTCCCAAATTCAATAATTTCGGGTCTTATAAAATGTATGGCATAGGGATCGTAACATATTCTATCTTCTTTATTTTTGGATGTTTCTGCAAATCTCTGCATTGCAATTCCTTCAGCCATCCTACTTGGAGCACCGCTATTTTTTATTTTTTCTTCCATTTGTTTCACCTAATGACGCATTGTCATTTAATGACAGTATGTCATTAAATATTTATAGTTTACTACTATTTCAGTTTCATTCAATAGAAAAGAAAAAAATTGTTAAATAAGTTTTTCTGTAACTTTATTACTCAACATATAACCAATAAACTCGCCAATATCCTTTATAAACTTTTCATGCTCAATCTCATGATTTTTTAACATTTTTTTAAGGTCAAATGGCAAGTTATCAGTATTATTAGCTAATAATGTTAACAATACGGTTGCTTCAGCTGAATTAACATTTGATCTGATGGATCCTTCAAATTTTCCCTGCTCAATTGAATCGTACAGTATATTCAACATTTCGCAACGCAAACTCATGATTTCATTTAAATATTCCCAAGAAGAAGCCTTTGGAATCGGAAAATTAACTAGATTACCATCTAAAATTTTTTTATACTCATCATAAAATTTACTTTCAGAAATGGAGTGAATTTTATATTCTTTCGTTTTGATATTTTCTAGATCAAATCTACCAGAAAAAAGGTAGTTATAGGCTTGTAAATAATGGGGATATTCATTTGCAAAGGTAAAATATGATTTTCTAAATCCTTCAAGTCTTTGAATTGCATTTTTTAATTCTTTAGTGTTGTAATTTATTAAATTGTGCAGGATAATGGTGCCCCTGAGTACAATTGCAAAGAATAATTCCTCTTTATTCTCAAAATAAAGGTACAAAGTAGATCTGCCTAGATTCACTTCATTCGCAATATCATTTAAGGAAACATCTTCATAACCATTAGAAAAGAATAGTTTTTCAGCGGCATTTAAGATTTCGTTTTTTCTAATTTCCTTTTCATGTTCTCTACGATTAACAAGTGACATTACTTCCACCAACAGAATTCTTATAAATGTTCTATTAAGGTAAATTTACTTTGTATTATTGGTTCACATAAAAAAAGATCCTGCTAATTTAGCAAAAAAAATATGAAAATTATTTAATGCTTTAACAGATTCAACCAGATTCAAAAATAATATTGTATTGATAGTTCGATTCCATTTTGTTATTCTTATATTTAACTGGTAATTTCAACATCTAGAACTACCCATGGGTTAGCTCCAGTATCGATAGTAGCCCATACTTCTTCTTCAGTATCCTTGTTAAATAATGCTTCAGTGTCAATTTCAAGGTCTTCAGCTAGCTTAACGCTGTATGTTCGGCCTCGCTGTGATTTAACTATTAGATCATCTTCAAAACCAATTCCTATAACCTTTTGTCTTAATTCAGTTTTTTCTGCCATAATTATTTCCCCGTTGTTTGATTAATATTCTTTCTTCCATACTTAATAATTTATTGTATCGTATTGGCAACATAGTATATGCATGCTTGAATTATTTATGGTTAAGGAATTAATCAAAAAAATAGTTATTTAGATCCATGAGAGATTGGGTTTTAAAATAATTATTGGATGGTTGAAAATAAACATCATCAAATTATCTGGAGATGCATAAACTGAACACAAATTTGAATAAAAATATTAAACTACCTTGGAAGACTTTGACCATTGCTATAATTTTAAATTTTTTTATATGGGCATATCTATTCATAACACCCTCTATGGAAACCATACTAGCATCAAATTTGCATATTTCACATTTTCAAACAAGTTTGCTATTCAGTACACCAATACTCATGATTGCACTTGTAGCAATTCCAGCAGGCATCATAGCTGATAAAGTTGGTCTTAAAAAAACTATAGGTATAGGTGCAATTGTGGCTTGTATTGGAGCAGTTCTCAGAGGAACAGCTCCAACCTATTCTTCTATTCTTTTATTTTCAATAATTTTTGGAATAGGAATGGGATTCACATTTGCTAATCTACCTAAGTTAGCAAGATCCTGCAGCTCTATAGAACAAACAAGTTCTGTCATGGGCTTCATCAATGGATTTGGAGTTTTGGCAGGTATTGGACTGGCACTTGCCATCACTGTACCCATAATATATAGTTTTACAAACAGTTATCATGATGTTTTCTACATATGGGCAATACCACTCATCATAACCACGATTCTATGGTGGATAGTAGTGGATGAACCTCCGTGCACCATTAATGAACCAGAATCAGGTAGCGGATCCATGGGACTCACCGAGGTTCTAAGAAGCAAAACCCTGTGGCTTCTAGCCTTCATACTTTTACTTCACAATATATTCTTCTACACATGGTCAGGCTGGATTCCCACTTACCTACTCGAAAAGGGAATCAGCATGAACATAAGTGGTTTATTAACTTCAATCATGTTATGGGTGGGCATTCCAACTGTCATACTGGTGCCAGGTTTATACTCCCGAATTAATTTATCGAAAAAACTTCTGATAGTAGTGCCCAGCCTGATATTCGCATTTCTTGCACTATGGATAATGCCTGCAGCAGGATTTTCAATACTCATAATAATGATAATTGCTGGGATAATCAACATACTGCGTTTCAATACATTACTAAGTTTACCTGTTGAGATAATGCCTAAAAAACATTCAGGAGTAGCTGGGGGAGTAGTCATAGCCATCGGTTATTTGGGGGCTGTAATCGGACCTAGTATGGCCGGACAAATCCTGGATATCACGGGAAGTTTCCAGCCAATCTTTATGATCCTGGCAGTACTCTCCTTAATTACGATGGGATTGGCATTGTTACTACCAAAAAAGACAAAAACAGAATTAAATAATATTATAAACTCCAATTGAGTATTATGGATTGTTTATATGGGTTGTTGGATTGTATTATCGATAATCAATCCCTTTTTTAATGATGTTGAATCAGCGCTATTCTAACTCCATTTGGATCTTCAATGAAGGCCAGTTTCCCAACTGTTATTGGCACTGGGTCTATGGTTACCTTGGCACCTTTAGATCTCAAATCCTCAACAGTTAATTCAAGGTTTTCAACATCCATTCCCATGGAATAAAGCCCAATATCGTGTTGATTGTCTTTAATCAGTTCTACCATGGTGTCTCCTTCGCCCTTAAGTAATGTTATTTCAATACCTGGACCTGGATTGTGCTGGCTATCAACTTCAAATCCCATCACATCTCGATAAAAACTAACTGATTCATCCATATCCTTGACAATCATTGTTGTGTATTTGATTTTCATGGTTTACTCCCCCCAAAAAATTAAAAAAAAGAATATGATTAGTTTTCGATCTAATTTAACGGCAGATGATGCTTATAATAATTATCTTGGAGTATATATAATAACCTATAACTTCAAATATTATACTATGAAAGAATGCGATGTACTTTTAGTGGAGTGGTTTACAAAACGTAATCTTGCAAAAAACACTCGAAATGGGTATATGCACTCCATAAATGCTTATATTAAATATTTAAATCGGGATGGTGGAAATTATACTCTTGAGAAACTATTAAAAGAAGCTGAAGCTGATGAACGGAGTGGAGAGCTTTTAAGATATCGTAAAATAAATCAACATATAATTAGTTTCATTAACCACCTGCAAGAAATTGGAAACTCTCCCGGTACAATTAATAATCGAATTGCTGCAATTTTATCATTTTACAATACAATGGATATTACAACTCCATATATACAAAAAAACAGGGGTAATACAGTTTTAGAGAAGAACCAAGGTTCAATTTTAACTAGGGAAGAGATTATAAAATTGATTGATGTAGCAAATTTGAGAGATGAAGCAATAATTTATACTATGGCTTTAACGGGACTTGCACAAAATGAAATTAGAAAATTAACTATGCGTAAACTGGCTGACAGCATTGAAAAAGAGATTAATAAACCTATAAGGAATTTAAGCGACTTATTTGATAGTGAAATGGAGATCAAGAGTACATTCTTAACTTTATACCTTAAACGAGGCAAGGTAAATCATTCTCATTTTAGTTTTTTTCCACCAGAAGTACATCAAAGAATTTTTGCATATTTGAAAACACGATTGGAAAGTCGGAATCCTAATATACATCCAAAAATGGATGGATTGATTTTTGTAAATAGACTTGGTGATCTATTAACAACCGGTGGAATGATCAAGATATTCACGAAATTAGGAGATACAAACAAGTTCTCTCATGAACAAGGTTCATTTAGAAAATATAGGAGTCATGGACTTAGAAAATATTTCATATCCACAATATGTAACAGCACAGGAGATAATACTCTTGCGGATTATTTAGTAGGACATGTTCCAGATGCAACTTCAAAGGCTTACAATCGTCCGGATGAGGAAAGTTATTTAGAACGTTATCGTCAGGCATACCCTTTTATCTCTATTGATAAAGTAAAAATAAAAGATATAGAATCTGAAGGATTTAAAGAGCTTAAAGCTGAAAATTTAGCATTAAAAAGGCAATTTAGGGAGATGGATGAAAGATTGAAAGAGTCCGAGGGATTTTTTGAAAAAATAGCCAAAATTCAAAAAATGAACCCTGATTTTTTGAAAGAAATATATTACAATGATTAATGTTTTACTATAAAAGTAGATAAACGAGCATTATGCTTAAAAATAAATAATTTACATTTTTTTAATTCTCAAATTTTTTAATTCATTTTGGACTTTTTCTAGTTCTTTAATTTCATCTGGATCTTTATGTGATCCTAAATTTCCTGTACCTAAATTGGGGCTTAAATAATAATCAAATGGTTCAAAGCCTCTATTTTGCAGTTCTTCAGTCTCCTGTTTTGTTAATTTATACATATTTCTTATTTTATTTCGATGTAATCGTTTATTTTTGTTATTTTGAATTTCAACACAGTTTAAACAATATTTTCGATTAGGAGATAAAGTTAATAATATTTCTTTGCAGTTTTTGCATCCAATTCGATAAACATCATATTTTTTCCCTGTTTCTACTTTATTATTTAAAATTTTTTTTCTGAATTCATCACTCAATGAAGGATACAAATCTGAATTGAAGTATTCTTTAGGGTCTCCTATAGTCAATGTGTCCTGATAAAAATAAATTCTTTTTTTGATACTCAAACAAATGTTACCTATTTTCTTAGGCTTATCAATTCCATTATCATTTTTCTCGGGTTGTAATATTTTAAATAACACGGTACTTAATGCAGGGTTCCTTAATTCATCACATTCATCACACAATCTACGATTTTGGAATGCTTTAAAAATTGTTCCACAGTTTTCACATTGTCTCTCCATGTCAGTTGATATGTTGAAATATACTTATCAAATTTTATTATTACTTTTTATTAAAAAACCACATAAATTTTTCATGGTTTATTCACCCCTTATATTGAAAAATATAAGGAGATGAGATCACATGCAATGTAAAAGTTTGACTATATCTGTAGAGCTTGATAGAAAATTTAGGGCTACTATAGTACAAAGAAAAGAATTGAAGAAAGGTTGTTTAAGAGAATGTGTAGAAGAAGCTATTAAAGACTGGATTTCTAAGAATAAGGATGGTGATATCTATGGCTATGCCTAAATATATTGCTATCCCTCCAGAACTGAAAGAAAAGTTTTTATTAAATATTAAAGAACGAAAAGGAATTTATGGTGGGGTTATTCTGGAAAGTACAGTTGAAGCCATCGAACTATGGATTTCACATCCTGAACTTGTGGAAGATTGATATAATGTATTTTACAAAGCAAAGAAAATTTCAGTTTAATATCCACAATAAAAATCTACTGCTATATTGGTTTTATGATGAACAGTTTGCACGTGAAATGTTAGTGGGTTGATGATTATGTCTATTAAACAACTACCATCAATAAATACAAATCCAGATAAAAATAATTCAAAGGAGACATCTGGGTTAAAGGAGCTTCCAAAAAAGGTGGAAAAAATAGATATCGATGATTATATTAGATTGGATTATCCAACAAATCATTTAAATGGGTTTAAGGAGCTGCGACAAGCAACCCGATTATTTGGTAAAGAATACGTACTAATAATTAAGGCAATTTGGTATAATATACTTTCTAGTATTAACCCCAATGTAGCATTGGAGTTAAATCAGCTACAGACAGATGGTCGAATACATCTTTTAATCCCATTAAAATCAGGAAAGGGTAAAAAAGAACTAAAACGGGTTATTAAGACTATAATGAAAGAGTTATTAAAGACTGTTGATGAACCAACCTCCTTACATCCTGAACAATTAGTTGGAAAAACGATTAGGCGTCCTAAGAAAGGAAGTACTGAATATGAACATATTCCTGGTTTTTTTTCAAGAGATTATTTAATTATTGATGAAGGTAGAACTTTATTAACTTCTAACGAACTGCTATATAGTGAATCTAGGAGATATTTGAGATTAGCCTTGGATCCTTACCCACATAATACGATATCTAAGAAGCCAGTTGATGTGCCGTTCGGTGAAGAATTAGAATACTCCACATATGTTGTTTGCTCAATTTTTACGCAACCATACTCATTTTGTGAAGATTTTGCTACAGATGGAGATTTACGAAGATTTTTAGTTCCATATGTCAATATGTCAGGCATAGACCGTAAAAATGCATATAGAATGCGTATTGAAGATCAAAGTAACAGTGAAATTTCAATAAATGCTTTTATTCAATATACAAAGAGTTTGAAGAATATAGAAACTTATCATGTGTCTGATGAGGGTAAACATGAGTTTCTAAGGACATTTGACATCTTGATTGATAGAGGATTCAGTTATTCATATGAAATTAGAAACTTTGTAGATATATACGACTTTACAATACAAGACTTACTATTAAAAATGAGCGCCATTCAAGCTCTACAGGCTAATAAGGATGTAATACAAAAAGAACATGTTACATTAGCGGCTATAGATCTTTTTGAATTTCTGGAACATCTCTATTTGTTTGTTGAAAAAAAGATAAAAGGGTCTTTAAATTATGGTGAGGAGTGGAGAGGGGCTATTAAAGAAGATGTAGAAGCATTAATGTTTTTGGCAAATGAAGGTGCTTTTTCTAAAGAGTCTTCGAATGTTTCTATTAAAGGTTACAAACAGAAAATAATGGAGTTGCGTGATTTAGAAGATGAAAGACAAGCTCGAAGGTATTTCCACACACATGAAAAAAATGGGTGGGTTAAATCAAAGAAGGGACAACATAATTCAAAAGTTTGGTTAGCCTTTAAACCTGAAGAAGAATCCAGTATGGTCAGAACGGTCAACAAAAAAGATTTTCAAAAAGAGTATAATTCACTACTTAAAATAGTTGAAGAAATTCCAATTACTACTCTGACCATACTTAATAACAAAAAAGAAATTATTGAAGTGATAGACCACTCTGACCATTCTCAAAATATTGAGAAATCATCAAGTCAGAAGAGCATTGAGGATTTTAGTTCAATTACATTGGTTGAAGATGTGAATGATAAAGAAAAATTGGAACTAAAACATCCATTAAAATATGTGGGTGGTCAATATGGGGAATAAACAACTCCAAATTTTTTATAAGTCATTTTACGGTGAATCATTCCATAGATTCTTCAGAAGAATACCTGAATTTGAAAATCCAATCATTAGAAAAGAATTTTTTGCTACAAATCCCATTCAACTCTGGTATTATTTAGGAAAGTATGGCATGGGATTTCCATGTTATATATCTGTATATGATTATGGGAATGAAGATAACCTCAAAAATAGAAATAAAGGGGCTATTAAGTTAGATAGGGTTTTTTTGGATTTCGATATTGATAATTCAGTAGCTAAAGAAATTAAGAATAAACTATGCTATATCAGAAGTCAAGGATCAAATCATCTGATAAATGAACAAAAATTATTGATGAAAAAAGCCGCGGACTTAGTGATCAATCAAAATATTGCAGAACCTGCAATCAATGATGCTAAAATTTTTGCAGAAACATTTCGTGATGAGTTTGATGTATATCCTGCACTATTTTTCAGCGGATTTAAGGGGTGCCACGCGTATTGTTTCTTTGAGCCTGTAAAATTGACAAATCCCAATGAAACTATAACCCATTTTGCTCGGAAATTTAAAAATGTTATAGGTTTAGACACTATGGATCTGTCAGTTAATCTTGATGCAACAAGTAGATTGTCCAGAGTGCCTTATAGCAAACACCACATTACAGGTTTAACTGTTGTTCCATTTAATTTAGATGATACTTATCAAAAAATTGTTGAAAAAGCTGTAAACCCCGGGTTGGAATCATTTAATACCTCAGATAAATTTAGTAGATTAAATGAACATCTAAAAGAAATAGATGCTATTTTGGAATATAATCATCAAATAAAGAACGAATCATCTAAAAAAATTAAATATAAGCGATCCAATGAATTTGATCATAGAAACTTCTTCAAAGAGTTGATTGGTGAGCCAGTAAAGGAATATAAAGGCTATAACATGTATCATTGTCCTTTTACCTGCCACGATGATAATAATCCCTCATTTAAAGTTACAATTAAAGGTTATAGTTGTTATGGCTGTAAGAAATGGGGTAATTATTGGCAATTTTTTAAGGATCTAAATGGCTGGAATGATGATCAAGTAAAAAAATATTTGAAAAAACAGGATGTGATGAAATGAACAAAAATGAGAAAATTACTTTAGAATCTACAAAAAACACGTTAAAGGGATTGTCAAAGGATAATAACATTCCAAATCTGGATGTATCAATTGAAGCACCTACAGCTATAAAAGAAACACCATGGGAGTGGGGTTGGTGGAAAAATCCAACAAATAAGAAAATTCTTGATGCTGAAACATTCATACTCGAAACTCTTGAAGATCCTGCTCATATCAACTTTAATGGTTGGATTCAAATTGAACACTTGCTTAAACTTTTAGATTCTATATTTGGGTTTGAAAAACATCAAGCGAATGTAATTATCGGGTCATTAATGAAAGAAGGAATCATAATTGAACCAAAAAAGGGATACATAGCTCTGGATTTGGATTATGTAAAATGAATTTGTCAATTATTGAGTTATTCATAAAAAAAACTTCAAATAGAGAAGGTTGTATTCCAACTTTTTTTATTTTTTTTAATGCAACATATTTGCACAATATTGTGTGTTTATGCAACGAGTTCACATAAAAATTTATGATAAATTTTTGATAAACGCTTTTTATGAATTATTGTGAATGTAGAACAATTTATATTGTATTTTATTAAAATTTGGTGTTTAAGTAATATATAATTATGATGCAAAAGATATTTGGGTAAATATCAAAAATTAATTTATAGATAATGCATAGAAATACACCTAAATCCAAATAAAGAAAATTTATGAGGTATTTTTATTAAGAAATTCGCAATTTGATATTTGTAAACAGCATATGCAACAAAAACAAATAATGATTCAAGAATGATCTCTGGTTTTCAATTGTTCTTATAAACCATAATGGTTTAATATACAACCAAATATTTCTAAGGAATTAATCTTAATTTTATACTGCAAGTGATTTCCAAATTATTTTTTTAATTATATTGTATTAAATACTACTTTTTTTGGCTTTGTAGAAACCCTCATTTTTTTTATTTTTAAGTCCCGGTTTTTTGGATTTTTTTGGGTATAAAAATAATTTGTTAGTTTTAATTGTTGTTTTTCCTGTTTTCACTGGAAATTAAACTTGT